>VOFC01006889.1_pt1 | contig 33292 bp, 58 predicted proteins | sample 5384161 | NCBI WGS metagenome assembly VOFC01 (sample SAMN12384722, study PRJNA508395) | human gut metagenome | isolation source: healthy gut B | host: Homo sapiens
TACCTCCATGTGAAACGCGAGAAAGTAGAGAGTACGCAGCGATGGATCGCTGTTGTGCCGGCTTTCCGGACGGCATTTTACCTGCACCAGACAGAAATGCTCCTGCAAAACAAGCGGCGGCTTGCGCTGCCCGCCTTTTTCCGATCATAGCCGCCGACCAGCGCCTGGCTTGCTCCCCGAGTAGTAGAAAAATGCAGCGCCAATAACTCCACAATCCGCTCACACCGACATTCAAACCGTTCATGGCTGCCATCGTCATAGTATACCAACGAACTGGTGCGGCCGTTTTTTCTGGTGATTGGCACAATGGCTACAATACGTTTCCATTTTCTTAAATACGCCATGCAAGACCTCCTTTATCCCCTCTTATAAATATACATTATACAATATTATCAGAATGTTTATACTTTATTAATTGGTAGCAAGGAAATATCCTTGTATTTTATAGGGATTTAGATGTTTTCTTTTTTGCTATTCTTTATTTGTTTTATTTGCTACACTTTGCTGATTTTATTTGCTACCCTTTTCGCCTATCCTCATCGTCGGAATTTTGGCGAAACGGGAGTTTTAGACCCAACGGTCGAATGCGCGAATGTTGGTGCTGTTGGAGCATCAAATAAAAATAAAGAATCCACCATAAAATCATTTTTTCCAATTCATTTTTATCTATGGCGTTGCGGTCCTTGCTATATTGCGCCCGGCTTTATGAAAAGTTTGCTTGCCTAGCCGGACGCGGTGTACCGTACTGAACATTTGGCGCGTCAGCATCAGTCCCCAATCCGCGCTTTATTGTGCTGTATCGAACGGACAAGCGCCCTGCCCGGAGCATTATACCGAATATTTAAGCCATTCTTTTTTGGGAGCCGGAAGAAAATCCCGTGGTAAATGTTCGGGTAGAGGTGTATAATGTAAATTATACAGAGAATGTAGTGCAGGCGGCATTAATCGAGCGCAGTCAGAGTTTAAAAGAATATAGTCAGTTTATTTATCAATTGCAGTTGGGCAAACGGCAGGGCCAATCCTTTGAAGAAGTGCTCATACATGCTGTCGACTACTGCGTAGAACATCATATTATGCAAGGATTTTTAGAGACTCACGGAAGCGAGGTGCGCAATATGCTGTACACAGAATGGAACATGGAGGACGCCTGCCGCGTAGCCGCGGAAGAAGCATTGAGCGCGGCATTGTTCAGGGCAAGCTTGAAGGCGAGGCAGACAGCATTCGGAAATTGAAAGGTGTCCTATCGCCTGAGGTACTTGCCGAAAGGCTTCAGCTGCCTTTGGAGGAGGTCTTGCACATTCTGGATGCAGATTCAGCGACTGCGCTGCAAAAACGGTAAAAGTCTTATTCTTCCAAAAAGCTCAGGTCTTCGTCGCTGGCCTCCCTATCCCAAATAATTTCCGCACGATGGCGGGCTGCTTGGGATGGGCTTTTTCATAGTCCCGCCGTTCTTTTTCCTCCAGCTTCAACAGCTTTTCCCCGCTGGGACGGCTCTGCGCTTTCAGAGCGTGAAAGCCCTTCCATCTGCGCTTGATAGACTGCTTGACAATAGCCGCCATGGTTTCTATCTCTCCTGCCGCCAGCTGCACCAGCTTTTTCAGCAATTCTTCCAGAGCCCCACAAGGTCAGCGTCCAGCCGTTTTGCTCCCGCTGCTGCATCCAACTGGTCAGATTACTGTGCAGACTGCTGTCGTCATAGCGGCTGCAAAAGGCTTTGAGATAGACCGGATATTCTTTGCTCATAACGATATCACCAGCAGGACTGGGCTTGTCAGGAAACGTGATTGGTTGAACGGGATTCCAGCTCCCGCCGGAAACAAAACCCAGTGTAAGCGAGCAATCTTCTCTCCGATTTTCCGCCTCCAATGCAGCTGCGGCGGTTTCCTGCTCTGGTTGCGGATGGTTGTCATCTGCAACGTACGCCACTGCTGTCCGCGGACAGCGCCGGATTGAATTTCCGACCATGCATCGGCGGTCTGTTGACCTTCCTCACAAAGCGATTTGGTTTCCAATCGCGTTGCTTCCAACAGGCTGCAAGGCTTGACCATCCAACTGCAGCGTATACCACAGCCTTTGATTTTCGTCCCGCTCTACTGCCAGCAGACCGGCCTGTTCCAAACTTTTGCGCACGCCAATCAATCCCTGACGGGTGATTTGCAGCAAATTCATTAAGCCTGCCGTATCCTGATGAAACCGTTCAAACTGATTTCTGCCGGCCATACGCAAATATAAATATTGCCACAGCAAAATCGCTGCCGCCGATAAATTGTGCTTCACTGCGTATTGTTGGAAACGGTTTAAGTAAACGAACATAGCTGCCCCTCCTTCTGCGGTCTGCGTTGTTTTTTGCTTCCTGCATTCAGCATAAGCCATAGCAGGCGAAACCGTCAAACCAGTTAAAACGACAAAACCGGTTAAAATGATGTTGTTTTAACTGTTTTTTGTTGTTTTAACCGGTTCTGTGACGTTTTAACCAGTTTCAAAAATTCCTTTTGGCGCAACCAATAGGGTTGAAGCCAATCGGTTAAAAAGTTTTGCCAGTTTCAGGCTTTTTCTGACTGTCTTTTCCGTTTCTTCGCTTACCCGACTATTCGCGCATTCGCAACAAAAACCGTGCTTGATTGGGACTTCAAGCGCGTTTTTTTTATGTTCTCCATGTTTTCAATGTTTTTATGTTCTCCATGTTTTCAATGTTTTTTATGTTTTCAGTGTTTTTATTGTTTTATCTATGTTTTTATTGATGTTTTAATATTTATATATAAGCGTTTGTAGAATAAATCCAGAAACAAGGGCGGTGTAAACAATCCTTTACACCTTCTGTGAAGATAAGAAGGCCGTGCAAAAAATTGTGGTGTAAACAGAGCTTGACACCTTTTGTGGAAATATAGAAGTGATGTGGGGAATCAAGGTGTAAACAGTTCTTGACACCTTGATGAAATTGCAAGAGGAAGATGCTTCACGCCATACCGATGGGCGCTTAACAGGACGAAACACTACCTGATATGGAAAACCGCTGCAAGAAGGTGTAAACAGCAGTTGACACCCTCTGCGGAACTATGGAAATGCTGCGAAAAAATCGAGGTGTAAACAATACTTGACACCTTTGCCCAAAATTCCGACTTGCACCCCACCATTTGCACAGATGGTGCGCAAGATATGCACAAGATAAGGGAAAGACAAAACAACAACGCTAGGCGTGAAAAAGTCCAGCGCAACGAAGTCAATGAATTATCAAGTTCTTGTAATAGGCAGTGTAGGGTAGAAATATGTCGAACGAATTTTCTTGAAATTTACAAAAAAAAATTTCGTTATAATGAGAAAAGGATTTTATTTCTCGCCAGGCCCAGGTGCTGAGCGGGGGTATATCAAATTTGGCTTAGCGAATAAAAAGCATTGCTGCGGCGATGCAGTTCTTTGTTTATTTATTGCTCCCAACCAAACGCTTACAAGTAAGAACGGAAGGGAGGCGTGTATGCATGGATGAAATGATTACAGCTTATTATGTAGCCTATACCGTCTTTTTTGTGTCTGTCCAGTATCCAGGTTGTAGTTGACCTGGTGAAAGACTGGCATAAACATATACGTTCCTCGCGCAAAAGGCGCAATAAGAGGAAATGAAAACGAGGACTAGCGTCATACCCACAATGACTCGCTAGTCCTCTAACCAACCCCTGAGCAATGCCATACGGCAGCTCATATAGTAATTATAGTTTAACATCACAGTTTTTATGTGTCAAGGGATTTGGAAATATTTGCTTTGAAAGAAATCTCAGGGCTGTTCTGTTGGTAAGCGGCAGAGCAGTCCTTTTTATTTGCATTTTGGTTTGCTGCCCTTCGCCTGTTCCTCCGTACCCGACCATTCGCACATTTGCACAAATAGTCGGGTACGGAGGGACAAACAACGTGCAGCAAAAAAAAAAAAAAGAGCCGTCGCTCCATAGACACACACCATCTACTTTGCAACGGCTCTGACGCCCCTCAGAGGACAACACCGATTTTTATTTTCCCAATAACCGTTCCATAACCTCCTATCCCTTAAAGCTAATCTGTTCTTCTTCTGTCAACGAGCCGTCCTCTACGATGCGAAAGCGCCGGACACCCTGCTTCTGCACCGCAAATTCATAATAACAGCTCCAACAATAATACTGACTGGTGCCAACTCTGCCCACCGTCGTGCTGTGGCAGTAAGGACAACGAATCATCTGCTCACACTTCCTTCTTCTTTAGAATAACCGGATGTAAAAAAAATACCCATCCATCTGCTGGCAATTGCAAACATTTTGCGATTTTTTCAAGCAATTCCGCATAAAATCAATTTTTGTCTGTATCAGTTCTTTTTTTGCTATCACTATTGTTGCCATCGGCCGCCAATCTTATTACAACACGCAATAAAAATGGAACAAAAACGCCGCAGCCAGCATAAACTGACCACAGCGTTCATTTTTTATAAAATTTCAAAAACAAAACAGCAAGCTGTTTGCAATACAGCACCGCTGCAAGGTGTTCCTCCCAGTCGGCCCATTAATAATTTTCAGCTTTCATACGGAAGTAGGATTTGGGATGGCGCACACAGGACAAACCTCCGGCGCTTCGGTGCCTTCATACACATGACCGCAGTTGCCGCACTGCCATTTTACCGGTTCTTCTGCCTGGAATACCCGTTCTTCCTTGATATTTTCCAGCAATTTCAGATACCGTTCTTCATGCTCTTTTTCAATGGCCGCCACGCCTTCAAACCAGGCTGCAATCTGCAAAAGCCTTCTTCCTCCGCCACTTTGGCAAATTCGGCATACATCTGGGTCCATTCTTCATTTTCACCGGCTGCCGCGTCCACCAGATTTTCTATGGTGCCAGGAATAGAACCGCCCTTCAGCAGCTTAAACCACATTTTGGCATGTTCCTTTTCATTGGCAGCTGTTTCTTCAAAAATTTCTGCAATCTGCACATATCCGTCTTTTCTTGCCTGGGACGCATAATAGGTATATTTATTGCGCGCCTGCGATTCCCCTGCAAATGCGGTCCACAAATTCTGCTCTGTCTTAGAGCCTTTCAATTCTGCCATGATAACTGCCTCCTTTTCTTCAAAAACAAGTCTGTATGTTGCACTATCATCACTTACATTCTTATTTAAGATTTACCACACTTTTTTCCAATTTGAAACAGCTTCCTCATCAAACAAAAAAAATTCATTTTCCCGCCGCAGGCTACAGGCTTTCTCCAGCTTATTGCCCACCGCCATCCACAACAACAACTTATTCAACGAACGGGCCGCCTGCGGACAGTAAGTGACGCAGCGCATACAGGAGATACATTTTTTATGGTCAGTTTTGCGCGGATTACTTTCTGGAATGGCACCAGCGGGACACTCCCGGGCACAAAAACCGCAGCTCACGCAAGCATGGCTGGCTTTTGGGCTTCAATGGAATGCCGTCATAGCTGCGATAAGGCTTGTTGCCCTTCACCGCCACGCTATGCAATTGATTTTTGCTCCAGCTTCTGCTGCATTTGCGCGGCGAACTGTTCAATCTGGCTCTCAATCGGCCTCGTCGGGCCGGTCATGGCCCACGCTGTGTACAATGGAATGCTCGGCGATGAGCGCAGCGGCGCCGATTACCACAAAACCGTTCTGCTCTAAAATCGTCTGCAACTCCAGCAAAGCGTCTTCATAATCCCGATTGCCATAGGTTACCACTGCAATCGCCGGGGTTTGGTTACCCTTTGGTCTGCTGCAGCCGCTCCGCTGCCAGCGCCGGAATACGCCCGCCATACACCGGCGCGCCCACCACTGCCAATTCCTCTTGAGCAAAGTTATAAGCTAACCCACCCCGCTCATAGCTGGTCAAGTCGTGCAGATGGGCGTTACTGTCCAGCAAAGAAGATATATGCTGCACAACCTCCCTGGTATGCTCCGTGGGGCTAAAAAAGAAAATGCCCATGGTATTTAGTTTCTTCATGCCAGTCCCTCCATTTCTGAATATAATTTTTCTGTTCTTCCCCTTTATTATAACACCTGCACAGCCCCGTTCCAATCCTTTCCTAAGCTGCACAACAAAAAAGGCCGCCGCAGGAAAAATATTGTCATAGCCGAATAATGCCAAGCATGACAATTCCTCACTGCGGCAACCCCCGCTATCCTAATATTTTGCTTTCGTCACCTTGCGTACCTTAGCTTTGATAGGCTTAGTCTGCAGAGCTTGCAGCACCTGCTCACCCTTGCCATTCAAAATTTCTACCGTGCTGACCCAATCCATAATTTGAATGACGCCGATATCGCCCGCCTGCAAGCCAGGAATGGCACAGATGGTGCCTACAATGTCCACTGGCCGGATTTTAGCCTTTTGCCGTCGGCAATCTGCAGCTTTAAAATTTGCGCATGCAGCGCCGCATTTTTATTGCCCTTCTCCTCCGGCTGCGCATCCATTTTTTCCCGAAAAGCCGGTTCTGCCGCCGCCACCTGTTCCCCTTATCGGGCAAAGGCAGCTGCCCAATCGGCTGCTGCAGCAGCTTTTCTATCTGCTTCAGCTCCGGCAGCTCATAGGTTTCCACCAGCGAGATAGCCGCGCCCCTATGACCGGCCCGTCCAGTGCGGCCAATGCGATGAATATAGGTTTCCGCTGCCCGGCGGCAGCTCATAATTGACCACCAGCGAAATGGTTTCCACATCAATACCGCGGGCAGCCACATCGGTAGCCACTAGATAACGGAACAACCCCTTTTGAAATCCCGCATCACTTCGGTGCGCTCCCATTGCTCCATACCGCCGTGCAGCCGGGCGCAGCTAAAGCCGTCGTCCCACAGCGCGTCATAAATATCCTCTACCTCAGCCCGCATATTGGCAAAAATGATACAGCTATCCGGATTGTGTACCTTCAGCAAATCCAGCAATAAGTCGATACGGTCGGTATCGTCACAGCAATACCAGCTGTGGGAAATCCTGCGGCTGCTGATCGGCTCACCGGCAATGGTGATGCGCAGCGGCTCCCGCAGATATTGCTGGGCCAGTTGTTCCACCGCTTTGGGCATGGTGGCCGAAAACAGCAGCGTCACCCGATTTTCCGGCAAGTAAGACAAAATTTGCTCCACCTGCTCCAAAAGCCCATGTGAAACATCTCGTCGGCCTCGTCAATGACCAGATAGCCAATATAGCCGGTAAACAGCGTGCCCCGTTCCAGATGGTCCAGCACCCGGCCTGGCGTACCCACTACCATGTGGGATTTCTGCTTCAAATCCTTTTCCTGCTGGCGGAAGGAGTGCTTGCCATACAAAGCCGGTGCTTTGATGCGCTTTAGCTTACCAATATCCAAAATTTCCTGCTGCACCTGCATGGCCAGTTCCCGGGTAGGCGTTAAAATCATCACCTGCGGCTTATTTTCCTCCCAATCCACCAACTGACACAGGGGAATGGCATAGGCCGCCGTTTTGCCGCTGCCGGTTTGGGCTTGCGCAATAACGTCCCGTTTTTGCAATACCTGCGGAATGACCTGCTGCTGCACCGGCGTAGGCTGCTGTAGGCCCAAAAGCTGCAACGCCCGGTAAATGCTATCTTCCAACCCGTATTGCGCAAAGCCCTGCTGTTCTGCCTGCTTTCCCGTCTGCTCTGCCATTAGCGCTGTCCTTTCAGATATTCTAAAATTTCCGCCGCGTTGGTATCGGGCTTCACCTTTGGGATATACCTTTTCAATGACGCCGTTCTCATCAATTACAAAGGTGCTGCGCACCACGCCCATAGATACTTTCCCGTACAGCTTCTTTTTCCTGCCACACGCCGTAAGCCTCAATGGCTTGCCGGTCCGGATCCGATAATAAAAGAAACGGCAGATTTTGTTTGGCGATAAAATTCTGATGGGATTTGACGCTGTCCTTGCTAATGCCAATCACCGGCACGCCCAACTTGGTAAATTCCTCATAGGCCGCCGCAAAGGCGCAGGCCTGACGGGTGCAGCCCGGCGTGCTGTCCTTGGGATAAAAAATAAACCACAACCTTCTGCCCGGCAAAATCGCTGAGCTTCACTTCCTGCCCGTCCTGATTGGGAAGGGCAAAGTCTGGCGCTTTACTTCCTGCTTCTAATAACATCTTACATTCCTCCTGTTTGCTGCTGTATAAACACATAAGTTCGTTCATCCGATAACTGGGGCGCATAGGTATAGCCGTCCCACGTAAACTGCTGCACCTCCTGGGGCCTGTCAATGCCGTTGCGGACAATCCACGCCGTCATCTGCCCTCGGGCCATCTTGGCCGATGTGGTGACAGTGCGCAGCTTGCCCTGCCGCATAGTGCGGAAATCTATGGTAATCAGCCTGTCCGGCTCTTTTTTAGATAGGGCGTCACCAGCTTGCTGTATTCAGCGGAGGCCAAATTCAGCACCGGTTCTCCCGCGGCAAAAGCTGCCGATACACCCCATCGCCCCAAAATTGATACAAATTTTTGCCATCTATTTTAATGGACAAATCATCTCCAAACGGTAGGGCATAATGCCGTCACAGGGCCGCAGCATGCCATACAAGGCGCTCAACACCCACACATGCTGGTCGGCATACTGGTACTGGGCCGTGGTAAAATTCTCCGGCTCTATATTTTTGAACACCAGCCCATCATAGGCCAACAGCGACGGCAAACCAACATGGTCCCAGTCAAAATCCTGAAAATTGAGATAAGCCCCTAACGCCAGTTTGGGATTGATTTTCATCAAAGTTTCCAGCTCAAAATGGCTGTAGCCCCGCAGCACCGCCGCCAGTTGCTCCGTCTGCTGCCGAAACAACGGCTTGCGCAGCACGATATCCTCCCGCACAGCACGGCGCATATTCTTGGCCGGCGATAAAATGATCTGCATCGCGCCACCCCCTTTCCCCAATCGTTGTAGTACCATCATACCCGTTTTTGCCGAAAATTGAAACACAGTCCTGCTTATCGCCCGGCACAAAATATTTTATTCGTAATTTCCCCTATTTTGCAGTACAATAAAAATAAGAATTTTTGCACTCGTTACAATCGGAGGAATGTACCATGGCCAAAAAAGAAGTGACCGTATATACCATGAACCGCTGCCCCTTCTGTCTGCAGCTCAAATTATTTTTAAAACGCAAAGGTATCGAATTTACCGAAATCAACACCTCAGAGCATCCCGAAGTATTAAAAATGCTGCAGGATGAAACCAGCTTTCTCACCCTGCCCCAGGTCTTTGTAGACGACAACTTCCTGGGCGGCTACGACAATATCATCGAGCTGCACCAAAAAGGCAAATTCAACCGCATCTTCGGGTTGGAGGAATAAACAAAAAGCAGAAGCAACCATATCCATGCTTCTGCTTTTTGTTTGTCAATTTTCACTTATGTCTGCCCATCCTGGAGCTGTAACCGCCGCTGATACACGCGCTCCGCTTTTTTGCCGCAGTCCTGCATACTGGGGCTGTTCCAGGCCAATTTCCGTAATTTCAGCGGCTAACTGGCGACTTTGCTCCAGGATTTTCACGTCATGGACCAAATCAGCTATTTTTAGATCGGGCAATCCATGCTGCCGGGTGCCCAATACCTCCCCGGCTCCCCGCAGCAACAAATCTTCTTCCGCAATCGCGAAGCCGTCGCTGCTTTTTACCATCACCGCCATGCGCCGTTTGCCTTCCTCTGTTTTGGCTCGGCCACCAAAAAGCAATGGGCCTGACTGCTGCCGCGCCCTACCCGTCCCCGCAACTGATGAAGCTGGGCCAGGCCAAAACGCTCCGCATTTTCAATGACCATCACGTTGGCATTGGGCACATCCACACCTACTTCAATCACTGTGGTAGATACCAGAATTTGCAGATTGCCGGAGCGAAACTGTTCCATAATCTCCGCTTTATCCCGCGGATGCATTTTTTTTCCGTGCAGCAAGCCGATTGCATACTGGGGAAACACATTGGCTGCCAAATGGTCAGCCAGTTGGGTGGCGTTTTTCCAAATCCATTTTTTCCGACTCTTCTACCAATGGACAAACCATATACCTGATACCCGGCGGCAATCTGTTGGCCCAAAACCGGTATAACTCCTCCCGCTTAGCTTCTCCGATGCAATAGGTCTTGACAGTTTGCCGGCCCGGCGGCAGCTCATCAATAATGGACAAATCCATATCGCCATACAACGTGAGCGCCAAAGAACGGGGAATGGGGGTTGCCGTCATTACCAACACATCGGGCGCCCGGCCTTTATTCTCCAACGCCAGCCTCTGCCGCACACCAAAGCGGTGCTGCTCATCAATGACCACCACGCCTAAATTGGCAAACTGTACCTGCTTTTGAATGAGCGCATGGGTACCCACCACCAGCTTGCAGTTGCCATCACGCAGTTTATCGTAAACAACCTCCCGCTCTTTTTTGCTTAAACTGCCGGTCAATAGCTCTGGCGTCACGCCCAAAGGCTCCAACATTCCCTTTAAATTCAAATAATGCTGCTCGGCTAAAATTTCCGTAGGCGCCATCAGCACCGCCTGATAACCGCCGGTGACAGCCTTCAGCAGGGCATAAACCGCCACCATGGTTTTCCCTGCTGCCTACATCCCCCTGCACCAACCGCTTCATGGCAGTGGGTCGCTCCATATCTTTTTTGATTTCCAAAATTACTTTCTTTTGCGCATTGGTCAGTACAAAGGGCAACTGACGAAAAAACCGGCCGGCCAGCGGCTCCGCTTTCTCATGGGCAATGCCTGCCTTTTTTTTCAATGATGCTATGCAGCTGCAAACCCAGGGTCAGCTCCAAAAATTCATCAAACACCAAGCGGTGCCGCGCCATATTCAGTTGCTGCCAATCATCGGGAAAATGGATTTGCCGAACCGCTTCCCCAATAGCCCAGCAAATGATATTGCCCTATCTGTTCTTCCGGCAAAAATTCGTCCAAACCCGCTATTTCTTGCTGTAAAACCTGTTCGATATAGTTTCGGATAGCCTTACTGCTGTTGCGTTCTGTACCCCGATACACTGGAATGATGCGCTGAAAGCTGCGCAAATCGTCCGCATCCTCCAGCAGCTCAAAATCGCTGACGGAAATCTGCCGCACGTGGCCTTTTCCCGACCTTGCCTGTGGCTACAATCTGCAAACCGGGCTGCAGCTTGCCTTTGAGATGGTTCTGGTTAAACCACACCAGCACCGCATTGCCATCGGCGCAGCGCAGGCTTACCCGCAGCAGCTTCAGCCCCCCGGCGGGGATACAAATCCTGTGCCTGCACAATGGTACCCAGCACCGTTTCCGTATCGCCCTCCTGCATATCCCGCAGCGGCTTTAAGTGAGAGCGATCCTCATAGCGATAGGGATAATGCCCCAGCAAATCGCCCACGGTGACAATCCCCAGCTTCTGCAAATCCAACGCCCGCTGCTTGCCAATGCCTTTTAATACTGTAATGGGTTCCTGCAACTGTAACATGACTGCACCTGCCCTTCTGTGTTCCGTTTATTGCGTTTCGTTTATTTTATAAGAACATTTTTTCGTTTTTCTATTGTAACACACCTTACCGGTTATTTCCAGTATTTCTATCAAAAATAAAAACGGGCAGTCATCTGAAACCAGAGATCTGCCCGCTATCTATTTTATGTTCCAATGAAACTATGCCAAACTTCCCCGCTCCCGCCCTGGCAGCCGCAGTCAATGTCCGGTTATGACAATGCGTTGTTTCAATACACCTGTACCCAATGGGAGCATCACAATTCTGGAGGAATCGAACCCCACACCTGCTCTTCGGTGTAACCCAGATGCGACTTGCGCTGTCGCCGCGCTGACATTCGCCCTGCTTCTGTTACCAACAAAATGCTGCCAGCAAAAATTATTCTAACAGCTCTGTAATCCAGTTGTTTTCCTGTAGACGATTGTCCAAAAGGCGCAGTTTCTTGGCCATTTTGTCAATCTCCGCCTGCCAGTCTGCAACCGAAATGGCCGACTTCACTTTGATTTCTGTATTTCTTGCCCGATAGGCAGTCTGGCTTGCCGTATAAACAATGTCTTTATACAGATGGATTTTCAACGCAAGGGCATCCTTTTTGCGCAATCAGTTCCGTCAGCGTCTGCCCATCTACCTTGGTTGCGCAGTTGGTCAGATTAATCTGCGTTATCAAATAAGACAGACGGGCAATCGCTGCATCCAATTCTTGCTTTAACAGTTCCGGTTCTTCCACAGGCTTTTCGCCGTCTTGTACCAAAACATTATTGTTTAAACGGGCTTTTAACTGCTCAATCTTTCGATTCAGGTCTGCTCTTTCTTGTAATGCCTCTGCAAGCTTCATCCTACTTCCCCCTGCTCCAACACAACCGCTTATTCTTCTACCGGCGCTGCGGAAGCTGCCTGCACATGGGCTTCTACCCAACTGTGCAACTCTTCCAGACCCTGCCCGGTTTCAGCGGAGAACACCAGAATCGGCTGGCTTTTATCGGCCTTTAAGCCTTCCCGCACCTGCTTCACATGCTTCAGCCACTGGCCTTTGGATATTTTGTCGCACTTCGTAGCCACCACCAACACATCCTTATGCATGTGCATCAGCCAGTCATACATGGCAATGTCGTCCTTGCTGGGCGGATGGCGCAAATCGACCAGTTGAATCACGCCGCACAAATTTTCCCGACGGGTCAGATAGTCGTCAATAAACCGGCCCCATTTTTCTTTCACACTCTGGCTCACCTGGGCAAAGCCGTAACCGGGCAAATCCACAAAATAGAAGGCATCCTGATTGATGCGATAATAATTCAGGGTTTGCGTTTTTGCCCGGCTTGCTGCTAGTACGGGCCAGATTTTTACGATTGATAAATTTATTAATCAGCGACGATTTTCCCACATTGGAGCGCCCAGCCAGCGCAATCTCCGGCAAATGGTCGGTGGGATATTGCTTGGGGCCCACCGCGCTGATGACAAACTCTGCTTGTTTAATAATCATAGTTTACGCCTCCACTAAGGCCAAATCCAACACCTGCTGCAAATTCTGCACCGGATAAAATTGCAGCTCTTTTTGAATATCTGCTGGAATTTCTTCGATATCCTTCCTGTTTTCCTGCGGCAAAATAATTTTGTGCAGCCGGCCCGATGGGCAGCCAGCACTTTTTTTTCGCGAATGCCGCCCACCGGCAGCACCTTGCCCCGCAGGGTCAGTTCGCCGGTCATGGCAAACTCTTTGTGTACAGGTCGTTTGGTGATGGCCGAAATCACCGCTGTCGCCATGGAAATCCCTGCAGAAGGACCGTCCTTTGGCGTAGCGCCTTCCGGAATATGAATGTGAATGCTGTTTTTTCAAAAAATTCAGCGTCAATGCCCAAATCGCTGCCGATGCTGCGCACATAGCTAAATCTAAACGGGCCGATTCCTTCATCACATCGCCCAACTGCCCGGTCAACAGCAGCTCGCTCTTGCCGGGGAACGTGTTCACTTCAATGTTAAGCGTTTCACCGCCAACGGAAGTCCAGGCCATACCGGTCACCTTACCCACTTCATCCTGCAATTCTTCCAAATTACGCAGATATTTGGGCTTGCCTAAATACCGCTCCAGATTATGCAATCCACCCGCACCAGCTTTTTCTTTTTATCCAGCACTTCCCGGGCCGCTTTCCGGCAAATTGCCGCCAACTGCCGTTCCAGGCTACGCACGCCCGCTTCTCGGGTGTAATCGCGAATAATTTTCAACATGGTGTTGGCAGAAATATAAACTTGCTTTTCCTGCAAACCATGTTCTTTTAATTGCTTGGGCAATAAATAACGCTGGGCAATCTGCACCTTTTCGTCTTCAATATAGCTGGATACTTCAATGACCTCCATACGGTCCAATAAGGGCTGCGAAATGGTTTGCAGCGAATTGGCGGTGGTGATGAATAACACCTTGGATAAATCGAAAGGCAACTCGATAAAATGGTCGCTGAAGGTATTATTCTGAGCCGGATCCAACACTTCTAACAAAGCGGAAGATGGGTCTCCACGGAAATCGGTGGTCATCTTATCAATTTCGTCCATCAAAATACGGGATTGGCAGTGCCTGCTTCTATCATACCGCGAATAATGCGGCCCGGCATAGCGCCCACATAGGTACGGCGATGGCCGCGAATTTCCGCTTCATCCCGCACGCCGCCCAGAGAAATGCGCACATATTTGCGGTTCAGCGCTTCGGCAATAGAGCTGGCCAGCGAGGTTTTGCCCACCCCAGGAGGCCCCACCAGGCACAAAATAGAGCCTTTGTTATCATTACGCAACTGACGCACTGCCAGCGACTCTAAAAAATGCGGTCTTTCACTTTATCCAATCCGTAATGATCCCGGTTTAGAATTTTCTCCGCGTGTTTTAAATCCAAACAATCCTCACTGTAGTGATTCCACGGCAATTCCAGCACCGTTTCCACATAATTGCGCAGTACCGAATATTCAGGCGACGTTGTGCCGACCTTTAATAACTGATTAATGCTTTTTTCAATTTTTCTCGAATATCATCAGAAACCTGCAAAGAATTCAATTTATCTTTAAAGGCGTGGATTTCTTCAAAACGGCTTTTCGCCTTCGCCCAGCTCATCGCTGATGACCTTCATTTTCTCCCGCAGATAATATTCCTTTTGGCTTTTTATCTACCTGGGCTTTTACTTTTTCCCCCAACTGCCGTTCCAGTTCGGCAAAGCTGGTTTCCCGCACCAAAAGCTCCAGCATCTTATCAATACGGGTTTCCACATCCTGCTCTGCCAACAAACCGTAACGCTCTGGCAGCTGCACGTTCAGATAGCTGCACATCAAATCCAATTGCCGAATCAGCGGCTCCGCATCCATGATCTGATTGAGCTGCTCTGCCCCCACACGGCTGCTTCGCTTGAGATAGCCTTCAAACTGATGCTGTAAAAGCGCGGATTTTAATTTCCAGTTGGTCCCGGTCATACTCCGGCTGAGGCAGCCTTTCATATACGGCAGTTATCTTATCTTCCCCAATGCGGTACTCCTGCACCCGCACCGGATACAAACCGCTCACCAGCACCCGCATACCTTCCGTCGGCAAGGTGATGGTGCGTTTGATTTTAGCCACTACACCGATTTCATATAAGTTATCAGCCTCCGGCAAGGTCGAATCGGCATTTTTCTGGAAAGCCAAAATGACTTCCGTGTTATTGCGGCTGCTTTCCTGCACAGCCTGCACAGAAAATTTACGTCCTAAATCCAGATGGCTTTCCGTATGTGGAAAAATTACCATGCCCCGCAGCGGCACCACCGCTAGGACCTGTTCCGCAGCCTCTTCCGCCGTTTCCGGCAATTGCTGCGGCTGTTGATCTTCCTGCAATTCCTGTTCTAATACTTCTGTCATATACAAACCCTCTTCATCTTTGATCTGATTATGTAGCATACAGTTTAACGATTTTCTACAAAATTTGCAACAGAAAACAGGATTTTTCCTAAAATTTCTGCCGTTTTTTGCACAAAATCGTCAAAAACTAAACTGTTTTTTCGTATCTTATTTCAACAGCTACAACAAAAAGTCCTTTTTCTCTTTGTAATAGATGGCTTACCCGAAAAACAATGCTTTTACACAAATGAAAAAAAAGAACTGCCGACCTTCAAAATGGCCAGCAGACAAATTCTTCTTTTAGCTTTCACAATCACACAACCTGTCAGGATTCACAATTCATAAAAAAAATGTTTTTATAGACTCCACCACGCATTTGACCTCTGCATGCAAATTACGCCTACACGGATACATAATATAGTAGGATGTTGCCGGCAATGCTACAATAGGTAAAAAAATATCAAGTTTCCTCCTGTCACTAAAACATTATCACAAATAGAAAAATAAAGGGAGCCAGCTCACAGCCTCACTTGTCGCGGCTAATTCTAAAATATCATTTTTGTTGCTGGTAACAAAAACAACAGACTTTGCATAGCCAGAAATCAATTTCATGACACTATCTTCTCCAGAAGAATTCAAGATTGCAACATCATATTTTTTTCAAGTCTTTTAATGTAATGTTTTTCTTATGCGCCAATGGATGATTTCTATTCACAATTATACCCGCCGAAGGCGAAATTAGTAACTCTATATCATAATTATTCACATTTGCATAATCTAATAAAGCCTCCATTTTATGATCCACGGATCCTACAATTAAAATATCAGACAATGCCTTTTCTTTATTTTCATGAAATATTTCTGGTGTGCTGCAATAATTTAAATTAAACGACAGGTTTGGATAGTTTAATATTAACTTCAACAACACATTTTTAAATATATAATCCGCTATTGATAAAGATATGGTAAGGTGAATCGTAATATTTTCTGTTTTTAAAATTTCCTGCGACGGAGTAACCGTATTTGACCAGTTAGAGGCTATTTGCAAAATCATTTCCATATCCTCCACAAAAGCTTTGCCAGAGGCTGTTAAAGAAACACCTCGATTAGAGCGAAAAAATATAGGAAATTCCAGTTCTGCCTCTAAACTGTTTATAGAATCCCGTAAAGCAGGTTGGGTAATATACAATTTTTAGCTGCTTTTGTGATAGATTGACATTTTGCCACCTCCACTACATATTCAAGCTGTTTCAGACAATTCATTCCTCCGCCTCCTTAATTCATATAACTTTATTATAGGTACTCTACACGCAAATGTAAAGAAAGGGATTCCGCTGGGTTTGGGAAAATAACTCTTACAAAACGATGAGTGTTTTTTCTATAGGGGGGACAAGTTTTTACCCGACTTTTCACAAAGAAATTGGCATGTTATTGTTATTATAAGAAAAATAAATTTGCGCGAATTTGTTTAAATAACATGAAACCAGAAAGAAGGAATTCTCTTGAAAATTGCATCATATCTGCAAAGTTACCCTCATATTTTCAAACCAATGGAGATTGGACGTGGGAAAGAAAAAATCACGTTCAAAAATCGAATTCTGCTTTCACCGATGTCCGATATCGGGTATGGAATAGACGGTCACGGCATCATGACCGATGAAGGTTTCGATTTTTTTTGAACAGTTTCTTCATGGCGGCTTTGCCTCTGTCTGCTTACCTATTGAGCTTCCTCCAAATGGTGCACATCCACGCTCCATTGTAATTGATAATGAAGAAACTGCCGCTTTTCAGGATATGCATAAATTAGCACGCCTAGCGCAAGCATATCGCGCTCATCTCGTCACAGAGATTTATCATCCAGGATGCTGTATGAATCCTGGCCCTGGACGGGAACCAATTACCGCTAGCGATATGTACTGGAATGGTCATTTCGTAAGAGGTATGACCTATAAAGATATGGATGAAGTTTGCGACATGTATGCCCGAGCAGCCTTTATGGCCAAGCGTGCCGGTTTCAGCATGCTCATGCTACATTGTGGACATGGTTGGCTTCTCAGTAATTTTCTTTCGCCATTGACAAACACTCGTACCGACGAATTTGGAGGCAATGTAGAAAATAGATGCCGATTTTCCTCGCATGGTGCTGGAGCGAATCCGTGCTGTTGTTGGCGATATGCCTATCGAACTCAGAATGAATGGCTCAGATGGCCAAAATGCCGGCGGCATCACCCCAGAAGATGCCGCAGAACAGCTTCTGATTTTAGAAGATTTGATTGATATGGCACATATGAGCTGTGGAAACCGACTTAGTGCAGCCACCCGTCCAGAACAATCCAACAGCCATTTTTTTGCTCAAGGACATAATGCTCCAGCTGCCGCATTGGCCAAACAGCGCGGCATAAAAATCCCGATCGGCGTAGTCGGCGGATTAAATCGCCCTGAACTGGTGGAAAGTTTGCTAGCAGAAGGGAAGGCAGATTATGTCTTAATGGCCCGCCAAGCCCATGTAGAACCCGAATGGGTCAACAAATTAAAGGAAAACCGCAGAGAGGATATCCGACCATGCTTACGTTGCTTATATTGCACGGATATCGGTCGCCGTGGTGCACGAACAGACAAAGTTACCTTTTGCCGATGATGCCACCTACGACATCTATTGCGCAATCAATCCCTACTTTGGGCAAGGAAAGGAAAAACATAAAATTCCTTTTGCCTAAGACAAGCAAACGAATCGCTGTTATCGGCGGCGGTATTGCCGGTATGGAAGCAGCGTTGACAGCTGCGCAACGCAGTCACAGCGTTGTACTTTACGAGAAGAAAGACCGGTTGGGTGGACAAATGTTATTCTCCGAACATCTTTGGTTTAAACAGGAAATGATAGATTACCTACATTATATGGAAACTCAGCTTCATAAAGCTGGCGTATATATCCTTCTGAAAACAGAAGCAACGCCAGAACTAGTAGAAGCCGCTAATCCGGATGCTGTTATTGTCGCAGTAGGCGCAGAGCAAATCGTTCCGCCAATCCCAGGTATCCAGAATCCCAACGTAATAATGGGCTTTGACGTATTCTCCCAAAAGAACAGCTTGGTAAAAAGCTAGTCATCATCGGCGGTGGTATGGTCGGTTGTGAATTTGCAATCCAGCTTGGAGATGATGGTTATGCTGTTACAATAATTGAAATGGCAGATCGAATTGCTGACAACGCACAGTTGACGCAACGTATGGATTTAATTTCCAATATGGAAAGAGTCAATATCACAATATTGACATCCTCTCGGTGTACAGAAATTACTGATGAAGGCCTTTGGATAATCGACCAAACACAGCATAAATCATTTTTTGAAAGCAGACAACATCATTATCTGCGCTGGTACCAAGCCATTGACAGTCGAACGAGATAAATTTTCTCATACTGCCTGCGAAGTTGTTCCAGTTGGCGACTGTGTAAAAGCGTCCAATATCTGTCACGCTGTAAATACAGGTTTCGATGCTGCCGCAACATTATTATAAAATGATTCTGCAAAAATATATTTTAAGGAGGACTTTTCATGCATTCGACTTCAAAAATAGAAATCAATCAGTCTTACTGGATTAAATGGGCAATCTGCATTATCGCCCCACTCATCATTCTTTGTTTTCCTACCGGCGAATTATTTACTCCATTAATTAAAAATACACAGCAATTACATTATTCGCAATTCTGATGTTTTTGTTTGAGGTATTGTCACCCGCCATCATTGGTATGACATTAGTTACCTGCTATGCATTTTTCGATGTTTGTACTCTTTCTGAAGCATTGGCTCCATGGTCAAATTCTGTAATTTATCAGTGTTTCTGCTGCATTGCAATCATCGCTGCTGTTGGTAATACCAAATTGCTTGACCGTATTGCGTATCACATTGTTCTTGTGTTCAGTGGTTCCTATTTCAAACTACTGTGTGGTCTGGGCGTATTAGGGATTGTTTTAGCGGTTTTAATCCCAAGCGCAAGTACCGGTATGCTTTTTGCGTTGCTATGGCCTATGGAATCTGTCAAGCGCTGCAATTGAAACCAAATTCCAATGCAGCGGCGGGTCTAATGCTAATGGCGGTAGTAGCTCTAACCGCTTCGCAAAACTTTATTTATAGCCCGGAAGGTGTTGGCGGTTGTGCCGCAATGGTGGGTACCGTGCTGGAGGGGTTCAGCATTAGCTATATGGAAGTTCTGCTGGATAATATTATCTTTATTCCTTTAGTATTTGTAATGGCATTTGTATATAGTAAAGTTTTTAAACCAGAAACAGAGTTCAGCAGTACCGAATTTTGCCATACCAAGCTGGCTGAATTAGGTAAAGTGGAAAAAAACGAAATCAGTGCCGTTATCATTTTATTATTCTTAGTTACGTTCTTGGTCACCAGCCAATTTCACGGAAAAAAACATGGCATTTGCTTATATCATCGCTACCCTGTTGCTTTATTTTGAACCATTGGGTATCGCCGACCGCTATGTATTCGCAGAAAAAAGTAAACATGGTTATGGTTGTAGTTGTGGCATCCTGCATGACTATCGGTACCGTCGGCAGTTTAGTTGGTGCTAGCGGTGCACTCGGCCAGATTCTGTTCGGATTTATTGGCGAAAATGCTAGTCCACACATCTTTACATTAACTACTTGGATTTGCGGCGTTATCTCCAACGTCTTGATGACTCCTGTTGCCATCGTAACTTTCTTATGCCCGATTCTAGCACCAATTGCTGACCAGTTGGGATATTCTGCCAAACTGGTATGCTATCTAGTTTACCAAGCTGGTAATGATGTATTCTTCCCATATGAAAATACAACAGTACTAATGTGCTATGGCTTTGGCTTAATGAGCATGAAACAATTTATTAAAGGCAGTATTGTAAAAGTTCTGGTAGATTGCTTGTGGATTTGCTTAATTGCTGTCCCCTTCTGGATTTTTATCGGATTATTTTAACATATACTCTCTTTTCTTCTAAACCTTCTATTAAACTTACAAAAAGAACCCTCTCTGTCGTATAAAAGCAGATTGGGTTCTTTTCTCTTTTATGAAGAAAGCACCGCCAACTGTACCACTTCCTCCAGTTCGTCCACTGGAATGACTTCCACGCCCTGCAGATGGGAAAAGGAATCCTGCCAGTTCTGCCGGGGAATTAATACCCGCTTTAAGCCAGCTTGCCGGGCGGCTTCCACTTTAGCGGGCATACCGCCCACTGGCAGTACCTTGCCCCTGAATGGACACCTCGCCGGTCATGGCTAGTTGGTTGTCCACCGGCTTTTTACAAATAGCCGAATACACCGCTGTGGCGATAGTAACCCCAGCCGACGGGCCATCAATAGGTGTGCCGCCAGGAAAATTGACGTGAATATTGTATCGGTCCACATCAATATGCAGCACCGTTTTCAGTGCAGTCCGCACATTTTCCACCGAGCAGCGGGCCATACTTTTTGCGCCGCACCTTTTGTCCATTGCCGCTGGGCAATTCTTCTTCCTCCACAATACCTGTCACATTGAGCGTACCATGCTCCGCCTCTGTCGGACTGACTGCCACCTCCACGCCACTGACAATGCCCATATTAGGGCCGCAGACTGCCAACCCATTGACCAAGCCAATATCAGGCTGAGCGGCAATGCTGCTGTGAGGCCGCGGACTATAGTGACAACTGTTAATTACCCATTCGATATCTTCCCGGCTAATTTCCTTGTGGTTTTCTGTGGTAGCCATGCCCGCCGCAATCTGCACCATGTTCACAGCCTCCCGGCCATTGGTGGCATAATCGCTGATTAATTGCAATGCCCGCCGGGCGATGGGCATTTCCAACCGTTCTGCCGCCCGTTGGGCCACAGCAATGATTTCTTCCGGCAATAAGCTGCGAAAATAAATTTCCAAACAGCGGGAACGGATGGCCGCTGGAATTTCAGTCGGCTGTCGCGTAGTAGCGGCAATCAGGCGAAAGTCGGCTGGCAATCCATTGGTAAAATATCGTGGATATGCTTGGGAATGCGCTCATTATCCGCACTGTAATAGGCGCTTTCCAGCAACACTTTGCGGTCCTCCAATACCTTCAGCAGCTTGTTCATCTGCATGGGGTGTAACTCCCCAATCTCATCAATATACAGCACACCGCCGTGGGCCTTTGTCACTGCACCGGGCTTAGGCTGCGGAATGCCGGCAACTCCCATAGATCCTGCCCCTTGATAGATGGGATCATGCACCGAACCAATCAGCGGATCAGCGATACCTCGTTCGTCAAAACGGGAAGTGGCTCCGTCCACCTCCACAAATTTGGCGTCGGCAGCAAAGGGACTGCCCGACATCCGCTTGGCTTCCTCCAAAATTAAACGGGCTACGGTGGTTTTGCCCACGCCGGGCGGTCCATAGATAATCACATGCTGCGGATTGGGCCCGCACATAGCCGCCCGCAAAGCCTTGATGCCCTCCTCCTGCCCAATCACATCGGCAAAAGAAGCGGGCCTGGTTTTGGCCGTCAACGGTTCCGTCAAATGCACGTCCCGCATAGCGCGCAGCTTCTCCTGTTCCTTCTCCGTATTGAACGTCACCCGTTGCTTATCACTCCGCTGATTGCGCAGCAAATTCAAAAAGTAAATACCGATTACCAAGGCGAAAAAAATCTGTACCACGCCAAAAAACGCTCCACACCTGGTCACTCATCCAAACATCCTCCTATCCAATACGCTCTTATGACAATATTTCTTCGCTACTTAGTATGCCGGTTGTGTTAATTTTTATGGGAGGAAACTTGTTACAATTATGCCTTCTTCATTTTCTATATGAAAGCCATTTTATAAAAAACACAAACAATAGCATTTCCATTTTTGGATGTCACCACTGTTTGTGCTCTTTTTTATTTTATATTCATTTTTCAGAAACTATCTCATTTGCTGCTACCGTTCCTTCTGCTGCCAGCGGCACAACCGATGTTCCAACAAATCCACCAACCAATACAGCACCAAACCCAAACAGGCTAAACCGATGATACCGGCATACATAGCCGGATAGTCTCTGGTTTCCATGCCGTCCAAAATAAAATAGCCCAAGCCATCGAAAGAGGCAAAGGTTTCCGCAAAAAATAAAATGGCAATGGCTGTGCCTAATGTAATGCGCAGAGAAGTCAAAATCTGCGGCAGACAACTGGGCAAAATCAAATGCTGAAAGGTTTGCCAAGATGTGGCGTGCAAGGAGCGCATAGATTGCAGACTGGCCTGGGGAATACTGCTGGCGGCGCCGCGGGTGACCACCACAATCCGAAAAAAATACGACCAGTGCACTCAGAAAAATCTTGGGCCAGTTACCCAGACCCATCAGCACAACAATGATTGGCAAAAACACCACTTTGGGTAAAGGATAGAGCAGATATACAATAGGATTGAGCAACCGTCCCAACCAGGCAATGCGGCCCATAGCCAAGCCCACCGGCACCGCCAACACCATAGCCAGCACAATACTGCATAAAATGCGCACCGTACTGATGATAAAATGCTGCCCCAACTCGCCGCTCAGCAGCATTTGAAAGAAGGCGGTAAAGGCAGCTGTCGGTGCGGGCAAAAATGGCTTTTGCAGCGCCATGCTGCCCATTTGCCAGAAAAGCAGAACAAGCACAAAGCCCAACAAACCGTTGGCAAATTTACTTTTTTCATGCTGCATGCCTCCAATCCAACTGCGCAACTGATTGCAGTGCTGATAAAATTCCGCCGTGCCGCGATAGGACTGCTGTCCGCTATGTTCATTTTCTGCAATTTTGCTCAATGTGCCGCTATAATCAGAGAAAACCGCTATTTTTTGTCCTAGAAAAATCGCCTCTTCGATGTTGTGCGTTACCAGTACCAAAGTCAACTGCCGTTGCTCACACAGTTCCAAAACGATATTCTGCATCGTTTCCCTCGTCAGCGCATCTAACGCGGAAAAGGGCTCATCCATTAGCAACACGTTCGGCTGCCCAATCAAAGCCCGGCAATGGCAACACGCTGCCGCTGACCGCCGGATAGCTGCGTCGGATATTTTTACCATGCTCCGCAAGCTGCAGTTGTGCCAATAATTGAGCTGTGCGTTCTCTCACCTCTGCTTTGGGACATTTTTGCAGCACCAAAGGCAGCTCCACATTCTGCTCCACCGTTTTCCAGGGAAATAACCCGTATTCCTGCAAAATTACACTGATTTCTTTATGGGGCGCCAACAATGGCTGTCCTTGGTACAGCACCTGCCCCGCTGTCACCGGCTGCAAGCCGGCCAGCAAATGCAGCAGCGAACTTTTTCCACAGCCCGACGGCCCAATCAAAGCCCAGCGCTCTCCTTGCGTAATTGTCAGATTGATTTGATGCAACACTGTATGCACACCGCCTTCTGGACAGGGGATACTGCAAAACAGCCTCTCGTAGCTGCAACATGGCTTTCACACCTACTTTTCTAAAAACTAGATTTCTTTACAAATTCAAATTATAGTCCAGGGCTCAAAAATTTTCCACGGAACAAAGTTTACTTTTCAACCTACGGACTCTGCTAATTTTTCAACTGACTAGGCTAGACGGCTTGCAAATTTGAGAAGCAATGCGTACTTGAGGTACGCGAGCAAACGAATTTGCAGACAACGACGTCAGATGGAAAATTGGCTAGTTCACAATAAACTGGGAATCTACCATTTGCTCATACAAATACCCTTCCCCCTCCAACAACCCCCGTTCTACCAGCCAATCGTTCACACGGGCAATGTCGCTTTCGCTGGGAATGGCATGGGCGGTAAAAGTTGGCGTTGGATAGGTGTCCGCCAAGGCTGCCGGCACGTTGGCACACTCTAAGGCAAAGGACTGATACTGTTCTGGATTGCTGTTAATCAGCTCAATGGCTTCGTTATACGCATCCAGCATAGCCGCTACCTGCTCCTGTTTGTTCTCAATGGCCTCTACAGTCACCGCCACCACCGACTGAGAAAAGTTTTTCGCCCAATTGGGTATCGTCAATGACCACGTTAGCACCTTCAGCGACGGCATAAGCGGCCAACGGGTCGGGCAGGATAGCGGCATCAATGTCTTTACCCTCTAACAAGGTGGTGGTGCGCAGCATCAAATCGGGCATATTAACTGTCGTAATAGCTGTTTTATTTAAATTTAAAACCGTTTCATACTGCTCTACCAGATAATCCATCATGGTATTGTTAGAAATGGCCAGCTTTTTGCCTCTAACTGTTCCGGCGTGGTAATGCCGCTATTTGGCGCTGACACAATGAGGAAGCGCCCTTCTGCCGGTTCAGCGCCCAACGCCATAGCCACAATACGGATGTCAGAGCCGCCTTTGATAGACAGCGCCGTTACAACCGGGTCTGTCATCAGCACATCCAGCTCGCCGCCCTGTAATGCTGTGGCCTGATCTCGCCCGCTGCTGAAATCTTTCAGCTCCACATTTACATTGTATTTTTCAAACAAACCTTCTTTTTGCGCTACATAAAAGGGAAAGCTGTCATCAATGCGCAGCAGGCCTACCTGCAAAGCATCGCCTTCGGAAGCAGCCTGCTGTTCTTCCGTTTTCGTCGCGCCGTTGCCGCAGCCAGCCAGTAGCATGGCTCCTAATAACACAGCCGCCAGAAATTTAGATTGTTTTTTATTTCTCATTTTGTGCTACACCTTTCTTATCAGTTTTTGTTAGGGAAAAACGCCCTGTCCTATCGACTCCAGTGCCGAAGATAATCCTCTTCTGTCTCAAAGATTACCGCTTCCAGCCCCTGCTGTTGGACAAAATCGGCTAAGGCTCCGGTAATCAAGCGTTCGGTGCCGAAATGGCCTGCGTCGACAACACAAAGCCCTAATTCACTGGCGGCCTGACCGTCATGATATTTCATATCACCGGTGACATATACATCGGCGCCGGCTTTTTTGGCGGCTCGCAGATAGGAAATGCCGCTGCCGCCGCAAAGGGCTACAGTTCTGATTGGCTGGCTTAAATCGCCCTGATAGGTTAGATGGTTACATTGCAGTTTTTCTCCCACTAAATCCAAAAATGCGGCCAATGACAACGGTTCTGCCAGTTGCCCAACTCTGCCAATGCCCCGTTTGGCGCCGCCGTTTTCCAGACGGAACACATCATAAGCCACTTCCTCATAAGGATGGGCGGCTTCCATCGCTTTGATAACCGCCGCTAACGCCGCCTGCGGCACAATGGTTTCCAGCCGGTATTCGTCGGCATATTCCATACAGCCCTGTTGGCCCAAGAATGGACTGGTGTTTTCTCCTGGCAGAAATGTGCCCGTTCCTCTAGCCTGGAAGGTACAGTTGCTGTAATTGCCGATACACCCGGCCCCAGCAGCGCACATAGCCTGCCGCACCAATTCTTCATGACCTACCGGCATAGACCACCACTTTATAGCAAATTTCCTGTACAATATCGGCCAGCGGCTGCATGCTTTAAGCCCAAAGCGGCAGCCAGCACGTCGTTAACGCCACCGTTGGCAATATCCAGATTGGTGTGCGCACAATACAAATTCACATCATTGCCAATTAACTTTAACAGCATTCTTCCCACGGCGGTATCGCTGTTAATTTGCTTAACCGGCTTAAAAATCAGCGGATGATGGGTCAGTAATAAATCAGCTTTGGCCGTTATGGCTGCATCCACCGCCGCTTCACCCGGCGTAAGGGCAATCATCACCTTTTTGATTTGTTTTTGACGGTCACCCACCTGCAAGCCCGGATTATCCCAATCCTCCGCATAAGAAAGCGGCGCCCACTGCTCCATTTTTTCTAAGAAAGACTGACACCGAATCGACATTTAATCACCCCGTTAATATCATCCCATTTGCGCCGCAGCATTTTTTCCCTGCGGCGGCTTTCTTCGTTCTCGCTCTGCGCTAACTGCGCCAATATTTTTTTGCGTTTTGTCCCATTCCTCGCTGATATAAAGCCCCAGCAGAGGATGCTGCTCGGCCAGCAGTTTTGGCCCCAAATACAGCTCTACCGCCGACATGGGCTGCAGGCTACGTCCCGGCTCCAAGGCAATGATTACGGAAAAACGATCATTTTCCCGCACCAAATCTTCCCGCACAATCTGCCAACGGTTTTTTTCGGCCCAAATGCGCACCGCTTCAGCGCCCACATTGGGCTGCAAAATAATGCGCCTCAGCTTGTCTACCACCAACGGCGCAGCTTCCAGAATTTCCAGCATCAGACTGCCACCCATGCCTGCAATGGTAACCACATCTACCTCGCCGGGCTTGATGACTTTCAACCCGTCCCCAAGCGTGTGATTACAGTGTCTGCTACGTTATAATTGCCGATATTTTTTTGTGCCAGCGCCAAAGGCTGGGCATTGACATCGCAGGCAATTACCTGTGCCGCCCTCTTTTGCTGAGCCAGCCAACAGGGCAGAAAGCCGTGGTCGGTGCCGATATCGGCTACTCTGGCTCCCTCTGGCACCATGTCGGCAATAGCCTGCAACCGTTGTGATAATTTAATCATGGGATTTTTCCTCCTCATAGGCCAGAATATCAGCCGGCTGACACTGCAGTGCCTTGCAAATTTCCTCCAGTGTAGAAAACCGAATGGCTCTGGCCTTATTATTTTTAAAATAGATAAATTGGCCGGTGTAATACCGATACGTTCCGCTAATTCACCGGACGACATTTTTTCGCTTGGCCATCATCACATCCAAATTTACAACAATCGGCATTTCACCGCCCCCTTCTGAGACAAAAGGCAATTCTTTTTCTAAATCGTTAAATCATTTTCCTGTTTTAAGGAGATTGCCTCCGCCAGCATATTTTTTATGACGCGCACAAACAGACCTAAAAAACCAATTCCTCCGGCAGCCAATATCAACATGGGCCATAAACAGGCCGCTACCAGTAAAAAAACCGCTGCAAAAAAGCAAGCCCAGGACACCAAGCGCAAGCAGGAAACATTCATCGCCGCAAAAACCACGCCCCGCTGAATATTGCGCAGCATTTTATTTAAACCATAAAGAGCCGTCAATACCGGCACAAAAATCAAATAAAACAGCACCAGGATTGCCGGTTCCCGCAGAAAAAGGGCAGTCAACGGCAATTCAAGCCACAATACCAGCGCAGCACGAATCCACCAGGCAGTTAACACCAACGATTTAGACTGATTCCACATCCCGCTCCCTCCTCTTTCGATTACTATCTTCCATGTTATCTTTTATTGTAAAAAGGATGTTATCGTTTGTCAATATTGATTTATCGAAAAACGATAAATCAAGAAATAGTGCTATATTTTTTAAAAATTTTGAATATACTGATAGTAAAGCCACGAAGGAGGGAAGTATCATGAATTCAGAATTGGCGGCGTTTCAGCAGAAACTGGACGCTTATCAGGATGAATTTTACCAACTGCTGCGGGAATATGCCCGTATCCGTAAAATTTCACCCCGTGTACGGGCTGAGAGCAGCAAAATATTAGAACAGTATTTGATACGCATGAATCGTATGGTAAAACAGGTGAGCCGGGAATTTAACGACGATCTGCTGCAAGGAGTTTCGCTGTTAAAAATCAAAATGATGCAATAAAATCTATCCGCAGCTTCTGTCCATTACACGAAAATGGCTGTCACATTCCCCCACTGTGACAGCCTTATATTTTGCACCATTTTTATTCTTCCTTGCTGTTTTTTGCCTATTTCGGGCTTCTCACCGCACGAAAGAACTATTCCGCGCTCTTTTTTGTATTTTATATTCCCAGTTATTTTTTCTTGTCATACTCTGTGATTTCTGTTATGATTACGGTAACGCCACCGATGGATACTAGTTTCAGGATACTAGTTTCATAGGATTGCTAATATTTCGTCTTGCAGGAAATATTGTACGCTTGTAAACAATGACCATTGTGTGGTATACTAATCTTGAAAATGCAACATGTTGTACAAGCTGTGAAAACAGTGTGTCTTCTCTTGCATATTACCCACTACTTAACAAAGAGGATTGTTACATTAAAAGTATCATGTAACAATCCTCTTTTGCATGCTACTTTCTTTCTCTATCTGCATTTCCCATCATGCATAAAAATACAAATAGCCGTCCGCATTTCTCCTTAATATCTGAAACTCCTGCGTGCTTTAACCTAAAAAATATTAGTCATTGCACCGTTGCCAAAGAGAAGAAAAAAATTCCTTATACTTTTGCTAAGTTAAAGTGTTTCTTTCTGCAGTAAACAACCTTGTGATGCTAAAACTTATGTAGTAAGGATTCCAACATAACTGAAGTAACGACACTGAAGTAACGACGTATTTTTATAAAAATTTCCTGTAATACTTAACTGTTTTGCTCCATTACAAAATATTACGGCAGAAAGAAGTAAAACAATTTTCAATTTATTTTCAGGAGGTTTTTTTCATGTCTGATGAACAAGGTTTCAAAAAGAACTGCGACCCATCGACGTTTGGGGACTTGCCCTAGGCGCTATTGTGGGTTGGGGCTGTTTTGTGTTGCCCGGCAATTCCTTCCTGCCCAAAGCCGGTCCACTGGGTATGGCCATTGGGATGCTTTTAGGTGCTGGGATTGTCATTTTAATCAGCCTGAGCTATGGGTATCTCATTCAAAAATTTCCCGTTTCCGGCGGTGAATTTGTCTATGCCGATTCAGCATTTGGCAAGGTTCACGGCTTTATCTGCGGCTGGGCTTTAATTCTGGCTTATTGGTCGCTCATTCCACTCAATGCCACTGCGGTTGGCTTAATCAGCCGCTATCTATTCCCTGGTATTATTCAGGTGGGCAAGCTCTATTCCATCGCCGGTTGGGACGTTTATGCCGGTGAAATTTTGGTGGCATCCTTCTTCTTGATTGCATTGGCATTTTTGAACATTAAAGGCGTAAAAGGTTCTGGTGCGCTGCAAACTGCTGTATCACTGATTTTAGTGCTTTCTATCGTTTTGGTGACAGCAATTGTTTTATTCAAATGTCATGACTTCACCAATTTAATGCCCGCATTCCAAACAGAAAACAATCGCACCGTATTCTCCTGCATCTTCGCCGTAGTTGCTATGACGCCATGGGCTTTTTATCGGTTTTGACTGTATTCCACAGGCTGCAGAAGAGTATAGCTTTTCCCATAAAAAATCTCTGTTTTTGATGGTTTCCGCCGTTTTAGTGGCTGCTTGTTTATATATTTGCATCAACACCGTTACCGCCATCGTTATGCCTTGGCAGGAGCTGCTGGCACAGGATCCATTCTGGGCTACTGGTATGGTGATTGAAATGACGATGGGTAAAATCGGCCTGTTTTTAGTAGGCATTGCCATGCTGTGCGCTGTTATCTCCGGCATGAACGCCTTTTTATCTTTCCACCAGCCGTCTGTTATATGCTATGGCGCAAGTCAACGCATTGCCGAATATGTTTGCAGAAATCGACCCCAAATACGGTACGCCAAAAAAATCGATTCTGTTTGTTATGGCCATCTCGCTGATTGCACCCTGGTTTGGTCGTGAGGTACTGGGCTGGATTGTAGATATGACCTCAGTAGGCGCATCTTTAGCCTTTACTTACACAACTGCTTCCGCTGCTGTATTGGCTTGGAAACACGGCAACAAAGTACAGAGCTTTATCGGCGCATTGGGCGTTGTGGCTGGAGTATTCTTCTTGGGATTGCTGCTTATTCCGGGGATGCCGGGCTTCTTGTCGCCACAATCGTTATTTGCACTGGCCGTCTGGACCATCATGGGCGTGATTTTCTTTTCATCATGCGCAAACGGTATCTCTAACGACGAGGATATGGACACAATCCTGCATGAAAAAAGGAGTCAAAGAAGCGAGCTGTCCTGTTATTTGCCAAGAATAATCCTCTTTTTGCATTGAAATAATCGCCTTTTGACAAATGAATAAAGGCTAAAATAGATTGTCGCTGCAGCTAAAATGTTCTTATTCTCATTTTAGCTGCAGTATTTTTTGGTTATCACATCCTCGAGGCCAGCTTTTCCCATCTTTTTCACAAAATTGTCTAAAAACGTGTCTATTTTTGATTTTACCGCCTTTGAGGTTGGACATAGTAAGTTACCTTTTTTACCATTTTAACTCCTTAAACAGAAAAATACACCGTTACAGCGTCCTTATGAACTGCCGCCACACTTTAACAGTTTCTGTGACTACAGCCAAACAAAATAACTTTATCAATTTAAAAACTTCTGCCAAATCGGTTCGCTAAACTTTTTTCATACATTTACGTTATAAGTCAGCCACGCTATAATACAAATGACTTCGAAGATCAAATTTATTTTTATGTTTGCTATAGCTTACGATTTGGGCCGAAACACGATGGTACCTGCCAATGCGCCCAGCCATAAAAATGCGCATTTATTGTATTTTTATCGCCAAAGCTTTTTTTTGCAGGGCCAACCAGAAGCAGAACGCCATCTGCTTTCGGCAATAGGAGGATTTCTATATGGCTGACACACATGAACGTGTTGAACTTGAAAAATCTCTAAGTCCCGCCAACATCTGGGCTGTGGCCCTTGGCTCCATCATAGGCTGGGGCGCTTTCATCCAGTCTCCAAACTGGATGGTAAAAGCCGGCGGCCCGTTGCCGCTCACCTTGGGCTTTATCATTGGCGGTTTGTTAATGCTGGTTGTGGGCTGCAGCTACGCTTACATGATTGGGAAATATCCCGTAGCCGGCGGCGAATTTGCTTACGCCTATGTTGGATTCGGTCCCACGGCCTCTTACATCTGCGGCTGGATGCTTTCTCTGGGGTACTTTTTTCCATCGTAGCCTTAAATGCAACTGCAGTGCCTGTATTGTTCAGTATTTTAACACCCGGCTTACTGCAAAAAGGATTCCTATGGACGGTTGCCGGTTACGACGTTTATCTGGGCGAAATTTTAGTTTCGTTGATTCTGATTTGGATTTTCTCTTTTGTAAATATCAAAGGGGTAAAATCTGCCGGTAATATACAGTTGGTTATGTGCGCCTTACTGGTATCCGCCGTTGTGTTAATTCTAGGCGGCACGATTCTAACCGGCAACTTCCACATGGAAAATCTTTCTCCAGCTATGGGTCATAACGATGTCTCTCTGCTCTCTGGCATTATTGTCATCGTAGCCATGGCGCCGTGGCTGTTTGTAGGGTTTGACTGCATTCCGCAGGCCGCAGAAGAATACAATTTCCCGCCCAACAAGACCTTCCTGCTGATTTTCAGCGCTATCGGTATCGGTGCTTTTATCTATGCCGCACTGGCTGTAGTAACCGCATCGGTAATGCCTTGGCTGGAAATGGAGCAACTGAACGTGTCTTGGCGCACCGGCGCTATGATTCAGCAAGCGTTGGGTTTTGCCGGCTTACTGTTTGTAGTGGTAGCTGTATTATGCGGTATATTCACCGGTATAAACGGCTTTTATATGGCCGGTTCCCGTTTATTGTTCGGTATGGCCCGCGCCAGAATGCTGCCTAAATGGTTCGCTCATATTCATCCGTACACAAAACGCCGTCTCGACATTTTGTTTATTGCTCTGATTTGTTCTTTGGCGCCCTTTGTAGGCCGTGAAGCGCTGAATTGGGTCGCCGATATGGCTTCCATGGGCACAGCTTTCGGGTATTTCTTCACCTGTGCAGGCGCTTTATGTAGTGCTGACAAAAGGGCTTATGCCAAAATCCCAGGATGATATTTCTCCTATCGTAGCAGCCGCCGGCGCTATCATCTCCGTAATCATTGTGTTGCTGATGATGTATTCCCGGTTCCCCAGCCTTTTTTTAAATCCGCAGCCTTGGGCTGCATTGGCCGTTTGGGTCATAATGGGCATCATTTTCTACGCGATCGGCATGAAACGGTTCCGTCATACCACCACCGGTATGGCGCGCTACCTGATTATCGGCGACAAGTCCCAATTGACGGCCGCGGAACTAGAAGCTGTTGAAGATTGCAGTCCTGTTATTGACTGTGAAGTCGATTTGTTGGAGGAAACGCTCTAAAAAAATAAAGCCGATCAAAAATGCGATAAAAGCACTCGCCAAGCATCTACAAAAAAAGAAACTGCATCAAATAGGATGCGGTTTCTTTTTTATTTCCCCACAACCTGCCTTATGACGCATGCATCAGGCTCTGCAATACAAATTGGATCTACGTTGACCTCTCCGTAATGCAAAATCGAGATTGTGTTTTAGCACATCTTCTTTTGAGCGATAGACCAATTTTTTAATATTAATTAATGCCTGAAGGGTTTTGGCTAGCATTTTCCAGCGAGGCGCTGACGTAAGCCACCGCTTCTATGTCCTCCCGAAGTGCTCCCTGCCTCTGCATGTCAGCAATTTCGCTTTTGCTTTCTGAATTCCAAAGGCTCATTGCCCAAACTGATTGCATCCCTGAACTCCGAAGTTGGTATAAGTTGCTGACTGATTTGAAGACAAACTTTGATTTGGACCATCAGATTGTAATATCTGTTTGAATTGCAAAGCTGACTCAGTTTGGGTAATAGCAATCCATTGGGAACTATAAAAACAACTCCTGTCCCAGAACATGTTTTTATTGTGGCCCTTGGCTTTAAGGTCACCTCCTTTTCTTGCTTTTTTTCAGCATAGGCCTGAAAACACACTATTTTTTGAAAGCTATTATGATTACAGGCCATTTATCTCTTCCCCGGCTGGCTTGCGTGTTTTATATAGATCGATCCTGCAATTCCCAAAGTGTTGAAAATATCCGCATTTTTCATACTTTTAGGTGTTGTGCCCAGCATGAAGCTCAAAACCCATTGTCATCTTTGTGGGCTTCTGATAGCCCATATAGGTTGCACAAGCATGAGCTCTGGGCCCAGCCTCTTTCGCCAAGAACCCAGCGATCTTCGATGGAATTTGCCTGAACACCTGGCTGTTTGAATGCGGCGTTCGCCGCCAGATATAATTCATCGCTACTAAACGTTATTTATTCTTTATTAGTGTCTCATTTTTTAATTTTCAATTTATATTTTGCTTTTATTAGAACTTATTTGTTAGAATTAGAAAGTGCTGCTTTTAAGAAAAGACTTAAAATTTTTATGAGAAAGTATTTTTGCTTGGTTTTATGAAACGTCATGCAACGAAACCAGCTATCGA
>VOFC01003795.1_pt1 | contig 33291 bp, 40 predicted proteins | sample 5384161 | NCBI WGS metagenome assembly VOFC01 (sample SAMN12384722, study PRJNA508395) | human gut metagenome | isolation source: healthy gut B | host: Homo sapiens
ACCGTGTTGTCGGCGCAACTCCACTGGATATGCAGCGGCTCGCGGGCCCTTGCGCACGCCCACAGTAAGCTGCCGTTCAAAGTCGCTAATAGTAATCGCAGTGCGCGCCATACGAACGACGGGTAAAAATTGACTGAAAGCTCATCCAGGTCAAGGATGTGACGTCGTTCCACAGGTGTGCTGCCACCTCGTACATCGCCTTGTTGACCTCGATGTTGAGCGAAGCTGCGCCTTTTGCGGCAGAAATCCTCCGTGCCCGCGGCCTTGCCGTAATTGGCCTCCACGGCCGCGAATAACGGGTCGGACGCGCATTGCCTGCCGAGTTGCCGAAGAAATGCTTGTCCAGCATCTGGCGAAGCCGGCCACCGCTCGGGCTCGGGCATGAACTTCTTATAGCTCTCGTAGTTGGTGAACACGGCCGAACCGATCTCCCGTGCGGAGGCCCCAGCCGTCGAGCTTGTGGTCTCCGTAGCCCAGCGGGTGGGCCGTGAAGTACCAGGATCCGGATGGCATTCACCCAGGGCCGCTGCCCGAGAATCCGTACTGCGCGAAATGGCTGGTACCAGCGGGCCGCCGTCGAAGGCCTTGACATCCTCGCGCAGCCACTCGTTGAGCGGCGCCAGGGGCACCCTCGTTGTCGCCGCACCAAGATGCGCTCGCGTTGACCGAGAGCTGGAACACGCCCTTCACGAAATCGTAGGAATACTCCCGGATGCCGAATGTCACCGTCCGCCGGTCGGAAAACCTCGCCGTCGACCTCGCACGTCAGCTCGCACGTATAGAGGTTTTTGGTCGCCATACCGTTGGGCCACCACAGGGCCGGGTCGTCGACGGTCAGCTGCGAGAACTCGCGGGGTCGACGCCCACGGTGCGCTGCTGGCCCGCCCCTATTTTTTAAATCTCTTCTCGAAGTAATGTCGCCCGGGCGGATGACGCCCCTCACGACCCAGTTTTCTCCTGCTGCAGAGTGGTTTGCTTCCAGTTCGGTGGTGGCGAAGTGACGCCCTGCTCGCGCGAAGGCACTGGTACGCACCCACGGGTCGACGAGCGACGTCGCCCGACGTGGTGAAATACACGTCGTCGGTATGCCGCCCAGCAGCCGAGGGACGTAGGGCATCCAGTCCCAGCCCGCACTGGAAATATAGGTCGGGCTGGCATGGTTAACGGGGTTCGTCGGCACGCGCACCAGCACGGCCAGCACGTTGGGCGCGGCATCCTGCCGCAGCAGGTGCGTGAGCCTCCCGAACATGCCGCGATCCATAAACCCGTCGAGGCGACCCCAGCCGCGCGCCGTTGAAATAGACCTCGCCCCGCGGTTCACGCCCTCGAAGCAGATCCAGCGGCGCGCACCGGCGGGCAGGTCTTTGGTCGCGAACTCGGCCCTGTACCAGAAATTGCGGTCGTACTTTGCACCTGTCCACCTTTAGGCATTGTCGCCGAAGTTGGGGTCGGATTCGATCCCCGCCTCGACGAACGACGAAGGCCGCCCCTGGACGACCGCGGCGACTCAACCTGAGAGGTCGTAGCCCGCCCCGAGCATGGCTTTCACGTCGGTCACCTGTCCTGCGCCTGAGCTGCTATGCGGCAACCCCGGAATGCTGTTGAGCGACACTTTCTGCAACAGCGGCCGCCAGGGAAGGCGACAGCAACAGCGACGCTGCGATCAACAGATATTTTTCATCTTCGTTTTTACAGATTATTCGCCCCGCACGGCTTCAACGCCGCCGGTCATCCGGCACCGCACGGCCGCACGCACGCGAAGGGCGGCAACCCGCCGATGCAGGCCGATCCGGACTTGCCCGGCTGGAAAAAATCCCGGCGACGGCGAAGTGAAACAAAAACGATCCACCGCCGTCGCCAGATTATCGCACCGCCCAGGTAACCGGCCAGTACGGCCTTCACAACCGGTTTTTACCAACCGGTATTCTGGTCGAGTTCGGGTTCTGCGTCGTTTCGGCATAGGGGAACGGCCACAGGTAGACTCGGCCTTGATGGTCCCGTGGCCGTGCCCTCGCCCGAGGCAGCACGCCTCGGCGTACATGAGCAGCACGTCGGCGTAACGCATCAGCAGGAAGTTGGTCATGTTGCCCTTCGTGTTGCCGAGGCGTAGCGCGTCGGCTCGGCATCGTCGAGGAAGTCGTAGTACTTCATGCGGAAGTAACCCTCGTTGCCGTAGAGCATCGACGACATCACGCCGCGCACGTCGACGTTCTCATAGGGGAAGTCGTGGTACACCTCGCTGTAGGTGGCGATGTTGGCACGCCGGCGGATGCTGTTGCCGTCGTGGCGCGCGAAGGCCATGGCGAACGAACGCGTCGGGGTGATGAAGCCCCAGCCGTCCTGCGGCGTGAGGTTGCCCGGCTTGTTGATCTCGTCGTAGCGCCAGTTCATGTAGGCGCGGAAACCAGTAGGGCTCCGTATTCTCGATCGTCGTGGCGTCGCCGTCGATGTCTATCTCCAGCAGGAACTCGTCGCAGAAGTCCGCCTCAGCCCGGTAGAGGGTCAGGTATTCGTAGTCGTCGCTGCCGTCCTTCCACGTGGCGGCGTTCTTCGACTTGTTGAGCTGCATGTTCTGTCCGTAGCTCGAGGGACCCATTGTCGCCGTGCCGGTCCACAGTTCGTACTTGCCCGAGTTGATGACCTTCGCCCGCTCGGTCTTGGCATTGGCGTAGTCACCGCGCCACATGTAGCCCTGCGCCTTGTAGGCATAGCAGGCCTCGGCCGTCCAGCGGCCGCCGATGGCGCGCTGACCGCCCAGACCGCTTCTTCGAGGGGGAGCACCTCGGCCGCCTCGTCGAACTGCCGCATGATCCACTCCCAGTTCTTCTCGGGATCCGAGTTGCCGGGGTAGGGAACGAGTAGTTGATGCCGTCGAGCACATGGTCCACCAGCGGCGCCGAGCCCCACAGCTGCGTCAGACGCGCCATGGCCCAGGCACGCCAGGCCTTTGCCTCGCCGATCACCCGCCGGCGCTCGTCCGATCCGTCGTTGAGCTTGTCGACGATCATGTTGCACTTGTAGATGATCTGGTACAGACGCGAATACATCTCCTTGTAGGCGGAGTTCTCCTCATCGTCGACCATCATGGCCATGCGCAGGTAGTCCACGCCGTCGTTCGGTCCCGAACCGCCCGGCCAGCAGTCGGCCGTCTTGGCCGTCGTCGTGGCGATGTAGTGTACGCCCCAGTCGCCCATCATCAGGTACTTCACACGCACGTACACGTTGGCTATGAGCTGCTGGGCCGTCTGATCGTCGGCCTCGGCGTAGGTCTTGTCGACCTCCATGACGCCGTGCTGCTCGAAATCGAGCAGGTCCTGCGAGCAGGAGACCGACATCAGCGCTCCGGCAAGCAGTCCCGCAAATGCTATGATATGCTTTTTCATCGTTGTCGTAAGGTTATTGGATTAGAACGAAAGGTTGGCTCCGGAAGGTCAGCGTCTTCGGCGTCGGGTAGTTGCCGTAGTCGGCACCCATGGCCGAGGTGGCGTTCACCGCCTCGGGATCCATGCCCCAGTAGGGCGAGAAGCATAAGAAGTTGTCGAGCGAGACATAGACGCGCAGACGCGACACGGCAAACTTCTTCGTCAGCGACGCGGGCAGCGTGTAGCCCAGCTGCAGCTGCTTGATCTTGAAGTACGAACCGCTCTTGAGGTACATGTCCGACTTCGAGAAGTGCGTGTCGCCGTTCGGGTCGGGATGCGGATACTTCGCACCGGCGCCCAGAACGTCCCACGACTTGGTCCACAGCTCGGCGGGACGGTTGGCCTGCGGCGTGGTGCCCACATAGTAGAGCAGCTTGTTGCCGTGCGAGCCGCTGCCGAAGAGCGTGAAGTCGAAGCCCTTCCAGGCGAGGTTCACCGTGATGCCGTAGGTGAAGTCGGGAATCGGCGTGCCGAGGTAGACCTTGTCCTGGTCGTCGATCGTGCCGTTGCGGTCCTTGTCGTAGTAGATGGCGCTGCCGTCCTCGGAATTCACACCCAGGTATTTCCAGCCGTAGTAGCTCCATACGGGCATGTCGACGTCGAAGACCACCATGTCGCCGCTCCAGATGCGGTCGCCCTCCAGCTCCTTGACGCGCGTCTTAAGCGTCGAGAGGTTGGCATTGACGCTGTAGGAGAACTCGCCGACCTGATCCTGCCAGCCGAGCTCGAATTCGAAGCCGTGGTTGTTCACCAGACCCACGTTGCGCGTTACCGAGGTCGTTCCCCGTCGAGATCGGGGAGGTCATCGTCACGAGCTGGCCCGTGGTGTTCTTGTTGAAGTAGTCCATCGTGAACGAGAGGCGGTTGTTCAGGAAGCGGGCATCGACACCCACATCGACCTGCTTGGACTCCTCCCACTCGAGCGAGGGGTTGGCCAGCACGTCCGAAGGGGTGATGGTCGGGAGCAGCTGCCCGCCCATCGGGTAGTAGTCCGTAACGTTCATCGACGAACGGTAGCGGTAGCCGCCCAGCACGTTGACGTTGCCGTTCACACCGTACGAGGGCGCGGACCTTGAGGAACGAGAGGCTCCGGGGATCTACCTCGCGCAGGAACGGCTCGTTCGAGACGGTCCATCCGGCCGAAACCGAGGGGAAGTAGCCCCAGCGGGACTCGCGCGAGAGCTTCGAGAGGTCGTAGGCGTCGGCGCGGAAGTTGAACATCACGCTGTAACGGTCGTCGTAGGTGTAGCCCACACGTCCGAAGTAGCTCAGGCTGGCCGTCTCGCCGACCTCGCCGCCGACACCCTTCACGGCATCGGCCGCGGCGAAGTTCAGGTAGTGGAAGTTGTCAGCCGTATTGGTCAGGCCGTTGGCGTTGGCCGAGGTAAAGTTGTACCAGTTGTACTGCCACGACATACCGATCATCGCCACGACGGCGCTTGCCGAAGGTGCGGTTGTAATTGGCGAAGTTCTCCCACTGGTAGAAGCGCGTCATGTCGGTGCGGCCCTCGATGTAGGGCGTCGTGCGCGACGAGACGGCCTCGTCGAAGGGCACGCCGTAGTAGTCGTAGTTCGACGATTCGAGGCGGTAGCCCACGCGCGAGGTGAAGGTAAAGCCCTTGAAGGGCGAGAGGATTACCGAAGAGGCGCCGCGCAGGGCGAAGCTCTTGTGGTGCCCCTCGCCGCTGTAGTACCACGTCATGGGGCTCGTCTTGTCCTTGGCCGTGAAGGGAACGCCGGCGTAGTCGCCCTCCTCGTTCTTCATCATCATGTCATCGCCCTGCGTGGCAATGAGCTCCTGCATGTAGGTCGGCAGGTTGTCCTTGTCGTAGAAGGGCTTGAGCAGCGGGTCGTAGAGATAGGGCGAACTGTTGAAATCCTTGTTGATGCCGTCGCCGGGGCTCTGCCACCGCGAGCTCTCGACCGTATTGTTGGTCGAAGGTGAGCCACTCCTTGATCTTGTAGTCGCCGTTGAGCTGGAAGGTGATGCGCTTGAGCCAGTCCTTGTCGCCGTAGTACATGCCGTCGTTGTTCATGTACGACAGCGAGGCGTAGACCGAGCCGTTGTCGTTGGCCGGCTCGAAGCCCGCCGTGTGGCGCTGGAACGATCCGCCGTCACCGTAGAGGGCGTCGAACCAGTCGGTGTCCGTTACACCGTCCCAGGGCTCCATGAGCTGGCTGTTGCCGGCGGCCGACTGATAGGCCACATACTGCTCGGCATTCATCAGGTCGGCCTTGCGCGCCAGCGAGGTGATGCCGTAGGTGAAGTCGTAGAAGGCGCGGGCCTCGCCCCTTGCGGCCCTTCTTCGTGGTGATGAGCACCACGCCGTTGCCGGCTTCGGCACCGTAGATGGCGGCCGAGGCGCCGTCCTTGAGGATCTCCATCGACTCTACGGACGACGGATCCAGGTAACCGATGTTGCTCACCTTCAGACCGTCGACGATGTAGAGCGGGTCGGTGGCTCCGGCGCTGTTCGACGAGAAGCCGCGGATACGGATCGACGGCGAGGAGTTCGGGGCTGCCGAAGCCGAGAAGACCGATACGCCAGCCGCCTTGCCCTGCAGGGGCCTGCTGGATGTTCTCCACCGAACGGTTGATCAGGGCATCCTCCTTGATCGAGGTGATCGACCCCGTGACGTCGCTCTTGCGCTGCACGCCGTAGCCGATCACCACGACGTCGTCCAGCATCTGCGTATCCTCCTCGAGGGTGATCGTCAACGAGGTCTGCGAACCGAGCGAGGGGGGTGTGAGGGTCTTGTAACCGATGTACGACACGGTCAGGTGCGTATCGTCCTTCACCCCTTCGAGCGTGAACGAACCGTCCAGACCGGTCGAGGTTCCCTTCGTGGTTCCCTCGATGACCACGGCGGCGCCGACAACCGGATTACCCGACGCGTCGACGACGGTTCCCGCAACGCTGCGGGTCTGCGCAACGGCGCGACTCCCCGCGAACGGGACGCAGAGCAGCGCGATCATTGCCGCAAAAAGCCATTTTGAGCAAGCTCCTTTTTCATAGCGTTTTTTGATTGTTAAAGTTTGGTCGCTTGTTTTTCGGAAATTTCAGACGGTGAGCAGCCCCGCGGAACACGCCCTGAGGGTGTGTTCCGAAGAGCTTTTTTTCGTATGGTCCGGGATCGGGGCTACATCACGGGAAGGCCCTTCCAGGCACGATAGGTCGCGGCCAGGTCGGCCGTGCGCACGAAGACGTAGCGGCGGCCGTCGTTGCGCGATTCGAGGTAGCGCTTCACCTCCAGGGCGTAGGTCGGGGCATCCTCGCTGGCCGTGCCGATCATCACCGAGAGGAAGTAGGGCTCGCCCTCGGGCGTGCGGGCCCGCGCCCGGTCGAGGTACTCGGGCCGCGAGTTGGTCGTGCCGATGTGGAACGTCCCGTGGTCCATGTGGTACTCGTGCGGCTCGATGCCGCGCCAGTCCGTGCCGGCATAGCCGCCCCTCGATGCAGTAGGGCTGCACGTTCCAGGCGACCGACTCGCCGTCGATCATCTGCTTCATCGTGAGGATGCCCGCCCGGTCGAGGTAGTGGCGCGTCAGGGCGCAGTAGAACGAGAAGCCGCTGTAACGGTCCGTATTGGGCGATCCGTCGCCCATCATGGCGGCCATCTCCTGCCCGGCTCCCTTGAGCACGCGGTCGTACCAGGTGAAGACGCGCGGCGCCAGATCGACGATGCCCGGGTTGATGACCCACGTCAGGGGAATCTCGCCGAAGTGCTCCGACTCCTCGATCGTGTAGGGTTCGTAGATCATCGTGTGGAGCAGGTTGTCGCCGTCGGCCACGAGCATCGCCACATAGGTCGTGTTCGGGTCGGCCTCATAGGCGCGCGGCTCGATGGGCGTGCCCTGCACGGAGGGGAACGACGACATGACGGTCATGTTCTCCACCGAGATGAAGGGGATCATCACATAACCGTAGTCGGCAAAGAGCTTGTCGGCCTTCAGCTCGTCGGTCCAGCCCATGATCTGCGTGCCGGCGGGATAGCGCTTCACGATATTTTCGTAGTAGTGGCACTCCTCGGGAATCCGGATGTCGAGGAAGTAGGTGAACAGCCGGTTGGCCACCACATAGTCCTTGTTGGCGGCGCCCCAGCTCTCGGCAAAGTCGAGGGTCATGTGCGACCAGGTGAAGGCCACGTCGTGGCAGGCCCCTCGAAGTAGTGCTCCATGAGCCAGTCCAGACACTCGATGTTGCTGCGGAAACGGCCCCGCAGATCCTCGACAACGGGGAATCCGCAGGATTTCACCTCCTCGTAGAGCGACGGCGAGAGGATCAGTGCGTCGGTCTGCGCGGCGATCGTCGTCGCCGCCTCGATCGTCGCCTCGACCAGTTCGGGATCGTAGATCACCACCCCTTGATGCGGTCGCGGTACCGCCCGACAAGGGCCCGGAAGGCGGGATTGCGCTTCGTGGTATCGAGCGGCAGCACCTGCTGCGGGATGTCGGTGAGGACCCGGTCGAGCCAGAACTGCCCCATCTGCGCCTGCGCCGTGGGGCCCGATCTTCCAGCCGCCGTGGTTGTCCTTGCAGCGGCTGTTCATCACATAGACCTTCTCGCGGCTGTCGCGGTTGATGATGCCCTGCAGGCCGATGGCGGCCACCTGGCCCTCGATGTCGTCCTTCGCGAGGTTCACCACCACGAGCGATTCGGTCGGGGTCTGCACCTTGGGGTAGAGACGGTTCGTCAGATCGACGTCGAGCGCCGTCGAGCGGCTGTCGCAGCCCGCGGCACCCTGGTTTGCGCAACCGGTGAGGGCTGCCAGGCACAGCAGCGGACAGAAACAGTGTGTCAAAAAGGTTCTTCATGGGTTTCAAGTCGGTTTTATGTTTTTTCGTTTGGTTCGGGTTATTCGAGGGTTTGCAGGATCTCGCGCACCGAGAAGTCCGCGCGGCAGATCACCTCGTCCGAGGCGCCGTAGTAGAGCGCGATGCGGTCGCCGTCGACGATCTGGCCGTTCGAGAAGACGACGTTGCCGAAGAATCCCGTCTGCTCGTAGGGCGCCTCGGGCTCCAGGATCGGGCGGTCGCTGCGCGCCAGCACCTTCGAGGGGTCCTCCGCATCGAGCAGCATCGCACCCAGGCAGTAGCGGTGCGCCTCGTCGGCGCCGTGGTAGATCATCAGCCAGCCGCGGTCGGTGCGGATCGGCGCACACCCCGCGCCGATGCGGGCGCTGTCCCACCGTCCCGGACGCGTGCGGGCCACGCAGCGGTGGTTGCCCCAGTGGCGCAGGTCGGGACTCTGGGCGATCCAGATGTAGTTGCCGCCGATCTCGGGGGCTGCTCGGACGGTGCAGCATATAATATAGGTCGCCGATCTTCGCATCGAAGAGCGTGCAGTCCTTGTTGTGGGGCGGCAGCACCAGCCCGTAATCCTCGAAACGGTGCCAGTCCGTCGTGCGGCGCATGCGCACCGCCACGCCGTTGGCCGAGACGGCCGTATAGGTCAGGCAGTAGGCCCCTTCGAGCTGCGTTACGCGGCAGTCCTCCACGCCGTAGGCCTCGTAGGCGTCGCTGCCGAAGAGCGGCGCATAGGCCAGATCCTCGCGGAAGTGGATGCCGTCGCTGCTGCTCACCAGCCGCAGGTGCGACATCGTCGTCAGATAATCGGCGCCCCGGTAGGTGATCACCCGCGGGTCCGAGAGGTCCAGATCGGGCGAGGAGGTCGGAACGCGCATGATCGTCATGCGGTTCGCGGCGTCGAGCATCGGGAAGCTGATCTCCCCGTCGTGCTGCTCGGGACGCTCGGCCACGCGGACAAGCAGCCACGTGCGGCCGTCAAAGCGGAAGGCGCCCGGATTGAGCAGGCACTCGATTTTCATCCCTTCGCGGCTCGGCCGCAGGTCGCGGGGTGTCAGAATCGGATTGTCGGAATAGCGCATGGGGTCTCGTTTTTCGTAAACAAAGGTACGTTTTCTTCCGTGCCGAGGTGTGTACTATCGTCCCAAAAGAGTATCATATCGATTCAACACGCACGGGCATCGGAACGCATGTCACTAACCTGCAGACACATGATTTACGAATTACTTTCTCGGTCCGGAGAGTGAGGCGACATACTGCAGACGCAGCTCCAGCAGCTCGCCGGCCTGCTGCGGATAGGATTCGAGAAGATTCCGCGATTCCGAAGGATCCATCTTCAGGTTGGTCAGGAAGAGACCTTCGAGGGTCACGTTCCGGTCATTGGGACGATACATCGATGGCATTGAAAAGCAGTTTCCAGTCACCGTGACGTACGGCCCACTGGCGCTCGAAATCGAAATGCAGCGTTTCATGTGGTGCCGGGGCCGAACCGTCGAGGAGCACCCCACGAGACTCTTCCCATCCACGTCACCCCGCGGCATCAATTCCGCAAAGTTCGAGAATCGTCGGAAACCAGTCAATATTCATGGCCATCTGGTCCCGGACGGCCCCTGCGGAAGATGTCCGGGCCAGGAGATGAGGGCCGGCACCCGGATTCCCCCTTCGAAAAGGGAGGAGAACTTCCCGCCTCGATAGTCGCCGCAATAACCCCCTCCACCGAAGGTTCTCACCTCGGTGCTGTGGCCGTTATCCGACTGCAGTATGACAATTGTGTTCTCCTCCAGCCCATTCTCCCGAAGAAAGGCTCTCAACCCGCCCAGACAATCATCGAATGTCGAGATAAAAGCCGCATACTGACGGCGCGGCTCGGGCAGATCGGCATAATACTCCAGCCACTTCTCCGACGGCTGAAGCGGATAATGAGGGATATTGACGGCCCAATAGAGAAAGAAGGGGCGTTCGTCCCCGTTTGTAATGAACCGCTCGGCCTCGCGCAACGTCTCTTCGGCAAAAAAGGTTCCGCCGCGATAGATCTCCCGATCGTTGCACCAGAGGTCGTGCCGGTTCGGACCTCCCCAATAGTAGAAATGCGAATAGCTGTCGATGCAGCCTCCCAGAAATCCCCAGAAATAATCGAATCCCCGACTGTTCGGAGCATACTCCCTGAGCGACCCCAGGTGCCACTTGCCGATACAGGCTGTCCGGTAACCGTTTGCCCGCAGACGCTCGGCAATCGTCTCCTTGTCCGTCGGCAGGCCCCGGTCCCCGGCATTCCCCGTAAGTCCCGCACGGGCGGTGATTGTCCGGTCATCAGACTCGCCCGGGAGGCCGAACTCACGGGGGCGGCATAGAATTGCGTGAAACGTACGCCCCGCGCCGCCAGCGTATCCATGTGAGGCGTCCGGAGGTCCCGGGCACCGTAACAGTTCATGTCCAGCGTACCATGGTCGTCCGTATAGATCACGATCACGTTGGGGCGCATGTTTTGCGCCGAAGCCGGAGCACCGAGTGCCAGCAGCGCCCGACTCCTGTCAGCAGGGTTCTGTCATCCATTTTCGTAGCAGGTCAGGTGGTATCGAAACCCGAGTCGCTCTTTCCGACACGACGTTTCGTTTTGAACAAAAATAGATTTTCTTTTCGCCCCTAGGTGTATACTATCGTCTCAAAAGAGTGTCATATCGCAACAAAGCCCGGGCCACACTCGGTCCAGAAACCGATCGTCGTGCTGATTTACAGCCGAGTATACAAAAACAGCGGAATCCATCCCCGACGGGGTCGTTTGGCCGTCGCCGAAAATATGCGTAATTTTAGAATCGCAAACAATTACGACCATCCAAACTTCACCGTCTATGAAACGAACCTTCCTCATGGCGCTGGCCCTCCTGGCCGCGCTGCCGGCCGCCGCCCAATGGCAGCCGGCCCAGGTACGCCTGCTCACCCCGTGGGGTGAAACTCGACCCGCAGCAGGTGCTAGCCGAATACCCGCGTCCGCAGCTCGTGCGCGAGAAGTGGCAAAACCTCAACGGACTCTGGGACTACGCCATCCTCCCGCTCGAAGCCGCGCCCGAGACGTTCGAGGGCAAGATCCTCGTCCCCTTCGCAGCGGAGTCGGCCCTCTCGGGGTCGGCGGCGCCCCGGCGCCGACCGCTGCCTCTGGTACGAACGCAGCTTCACGGTTCCGGCCTCGTGGCGCGGCGACCGCGTCCTGCTCCACATCGGCGCCTCGGACTGGAAGACCGACGTCTGGGTGAACGGCACGACGGTCGGCTCGCACACCGGCGGCTTCACCCCTTCAGCTTCGATATCACCCCGGCCCTGCGCAAGGGCGGCAACACGCTCCGCATCCGCGTCTGGGACCCCACCGAAAAGGGTTTCCAGCCCCGCGGCAAGCAGTCGGACAATCCGAACGGCATCTGGTACTCCTCCGTGAGCGGCATCTGGCAGACCGTCTGGCTCGAAGCCGTGCCGCAGCGCTACATCCTCGGCGTGCAGGCCACGGCCGACCTTGACCACAAGCGCTTCACGGTCGAGGTACCCCTCTCGGAGGCGGCCCCGGGCGACCGCATCGAGGTCGTGCTCCGGGACGGCGGCACGGTGGTCGCCACGGCCGAGGCGCTGCCCAGCACCTCCGTGGAGCTTCCCGTTGCCGAGCCGAAGCTCTGGAGCCCTGAAAGTCCCTTCCTCTACGACCTGCAGGTTACGCTGCGCCACGACGGCCGCGTCGTGGACCGCGTGGCGAGCTACACGGCCATGCGCAAGTTCTCGACGGGCCGCGACCGCAACAACGTCCCGCGCCTGATGCTCAACAACCGGCCCCTCTTCCAGTTCGGGCCCCTCGACCAGGGATGGTGGCCCGACGGGCTCTACACCGCCCCCTCGGACGAGGCGCTGCGCTACGACATCGTAAAGACCAAGGAGCTGGGCTACAACATGATCCGAAAGCACGTGAAGGTCGAACCGGCCCGCTGGTACTACCACTGCGACCGCGAGGGGATCATCGTCTGGCAGGACATGCCCAGCGGCGACATCTCGTTCGGCAATCCCCAGTGGCAGATGACCCGCTACTTCACGGGTGAGGAGCGGCAGCGCTCGCCCGAGTCGGAGGCCTGCTACCGCAAGGAGTGGCGCGAGATCATCGACTGCCTGCGGCCGTTCGTCTCGATCGGCGTCTGGATTCCCTTCAACGAGACCTGGGGACAGTTCAAGACCCCCGAGATCGCGGCCTGGACGAAGGCCTACGACCCGACGCGTCTGGTCGATGCCGCCAGCGGCGGAAACCACTACCGCGCGCGGGCGACATGCTCGACCAGCACAACTACCCCATGCCGGGGCTGCTGATCTTCGACGCCGACCGCGTCTCGGTGCTCGGCGAGTTCGGCGGCATCGGGCAGGTCGTCGAGGGGGCACCTCTGGGAGCAGGACCGCAACTGGGGCTATGTGCGCTTCAACACCCCGCAGCAGGTTACCGACGAGTATGAGCGCTACGCCTCGTCGCTGCTCGACCCTGCGCTACTTCTCCGCGGCGGTCTACACGCAGACCACCGACGTCGAGACCGAGGTGAACGGCCTGATGACCTACGACCGCCGGGTGATGAAGGTCGACGCGGAGCGCATCCGCGCGATCAACCGCCGCGTCTGCGGCGCGCTGGACGAATAGCCGGCTCCCGGAAACGGAACGCACGGGCGGCGCGGAGTTTCCGTGCCGCCCGTGGCCGGTCCGCATCGGCAATCCGACCCGCCCGCACCGCCCGCACCGCCCCGGGAGCCCGTCCGAAGGCCGGGAAATGCGTTCCGGAAGGAGATACCCCGGGCCGAAGGCTCACCATTTCCCTGAAAACTTCGTATATTTGCCCGGTGGACCGTCTCGACAACGATATCAAGTATGTCCGGGGGTCGGCGAAGCCCGGGCGAAGCCTCGACAGGGAGTTGGGGATCCGTACGCTCGGCGACATGCTCCGCCACTTCCCGTTCCGCTACATCGACCGCACGCGCATCTACCGCATCGCCGAGATCACCGACGCGGCCGGGCTCGGCCTACGTCCAGTTCCGGGCCCGCGTCATGGGCGTGGCCTATGCCGGCGAAGGGCGCCGGCGCCGCTTCACCGTCTCGGTGCAGGACGCTACGGCACGGCCGAGCTGGTCTGGTTCCAGGGCATCAAGTGGATCGAGAAACGCATCGAGAAGGGCGCGAGTACCTCATCTTCGGACGCCCGGGATTTCTACCCGGCATGCTCTCGATGGCCCAAACTCGAGACCGTCGAACAGGCCGCGGCGGCCCGAGAGCGGCATGCATTTACCCCTCGACCGATCCCGCCGCGAGGCCTACTACAATATCCACTTCCCGCAATCGCAGGAGGCCCTGCGGCAGGCGCAGTACCGGCTGAAGTTCGACGAGACTGCTGGGCGTGCAGCTCAACATCCAGCAACGGCGTACGGCCCGCCTCTCGAAGAGCAGGACGGCTTCCTCTTCCCGAAGGGCGGACGAGACGTTCAACACCTTCTACCGCGAACATTCCCTTCCCGCTCACCGGGGCCCAGAAACGCGTGATCCGCGAGATCCGCCAGGACACCGTTACGGGATTCCAGATGAACCGGCTGCTGCAGGGCGACGTGGGTAGCGGCAAGACCCTCGTGGCCCTCATGTCGATGCTGCTGGCCGTCGACAACGGATACCAGGCCTGCATGATGGCCCCCACCGAGATTCTCGCGCGCCAGCACGTTGCGACGATCCGCAGGATGCTCGACGGATGCCCGTCCGGGTCGCCATCCTCACCGGAGCCTCCAAGACGGCCCGCGAACGGCGCGAAGCCCTCGAAGGAATCGCTTCGGGCGAAGTCGACATACTCATCGGCACGCACGCGCTGATCGAGGACCGCGTGCAGTTCTCGAACCTGGGTTCGTGGTGATCGACGAACAGCACCGTTTCGGCGTCGAGCAGCGTGCCCGTCTGGACCAAAACGCGCAGCCGCCACACATCCTCGTGATGACCGCCACGCCGATTCCCGCGGACGCTGGCCATGACCTCTACGGCGACCTGGATGTCTCGGTCATCGACGAGCTCCCCCCGGGCGCCGTCCGATCAAGACCTATCACTATACGGATGCCGCCCGGCTGAAACTCTTCGGATTCATGCGGCAGCAGATCCGCGAGGGGCGTCAGGTCTATGTCGTCTACCCGCTCATCAAGGAGTCCGAAGCGATGGATTACAAGGACCTCACCGACGGATACGAAGCCATCTCGCGCGACTTCCCCTTGCCGCAATACGTTACGGCCATCTGTCACGGCAAGATGAAGCCCGCCGACAAGGAGGAGTCGATGCGCCAGTTCAAACAGGGCGAAGCCCACATTCTCGTGGCCACGTCGGTGATCGAGGTGGGCGTCGACGTACCCAACGCGACGGTCATGGTCATCGAGTCGGCCGAGCGTTTCGGGCTTTCGCAGCTCCACCAGCTGCGCGGGCGCGTGGGCCGCGGCGGCGCAGTCCTACTGCATCCTGATGTCGGGCGAAAAACTCTCGCGCGAGGCGAGGCCCGCCTCGACGCCATGTGCGAGACCAACGACGGGTTCCGCCTCGCGGAACTCGACCTCAAGCTGCGGGGCGCGGGGACATCAACGGCACGTTGCAGAGCGGCATGGCTCTTTGATCTGAAGATCGCCAGCCCGACGGCCGACGTGCAGATACTGACCCTCACACGCGAAGGCCGCGGCGGCGATCCTGGCCGACGACCCGCAGCTCGCACGCCCCGAAAACCGCGGGCTCGAAGCCCTGCGGCGCCGCTACGCCGGACGCGACGAAATCGACTTTTCACGCATATCGTAAACTCTTAAAAAAAATACCGCAAAAAGCGTTCTATTGAAATCAAAAACCCCGAATCATGAAAAGACTTTTACTCAGCATATGCCTCCTGCTCGCGGCAGCCTCACCCCCTTCGCCGCCCAGCTATACCACCCGGGCGAGCAGCTGCAGTACCGCGTAAGCTACAAGGCCAAGATGTTCCCCAATACGGAGGTCGGCTCCGTCGAGGTCTGCACCTACGAGGAGCAGGTAAACGGCGAAAAAACTGTACCGGGTCGAAGGAACGGACGTACGCTGCCCACCTACCGCTGGTTCTTCAACCTCGAGGACCTCTACACGCGTATGGATCGATCGCGAGGCGCTGCGTCCCGTCTGCTTCGAGAGCGACATCCGCGAAGGCGACTACACCTTCGACAGCCGCTACCGTTACGACTGGGCCGACTCGACGGTCTACACGCGCTGGCGCAGCCGCCAACGCCCCTACAGCGAGAAGCAGATGGCCCTGACGGCCGAGAGCATGGACCCCATCTCGCTCTTCTTCAACCCCTCGGTCGGCCCGGCCGAGGATTTCACCGTCGGAGAGCCCGGAACCCTCCAGATGGTCCTCCAGGACACCATGCGCTGCATCCGATACCGCTATCTCGGCCGCGAGAACAAGAAGATCCGCAACATGGGCCGCTTCCGCACGCTGAAGTTCGACTGCCAGTTGGGAACCACCGAGGGCTATTCGTTCACCGACGGACGGTCTTCACCCTCTGGGTCTCCGACGACCGCAACAAAATCCCGCTCTACATCGAGTCGCCCGTCAAGATCGGAAGCATCCAGGCCTACATCTCCGGGTACAAGGGGCTGAAATACCCCGTGGAGAGCCTCGTCAAATAACACCCAAACAAAAAACGAAAGATGATACGACCGAAACAGTGGTTGCTGGCCCTGGGCCTGATGATGGCCGTCCCGGCCGCAAAGCACAGCTCACCTATTACGATGCCGCCGACTTCCCCCTGCTGGGAAAGGCCGCCGAGCGCACCGAAACCCGTTACGAACGCCTCCCCGGCCGAGGTACAAGCAGATCTCGCGCGGTCCGGTCTGGGAACTGGGCAAAATGCCCGCGGGACTGGCCGTGCGCTTCCCGCAGCAACTCGACGACCATCGCCGCCCGGTGGACGGCCCTCTTCGACCGGACGATGAACCACCAGACACAGACCGGAACCCGCGGTCTGGACCTCTACTGCCTGCAGGAGGATGGAGCGTGGACCTTCGTGAACAGCGCACGCCCTCCGGGAAGCAGAACGAGGCGGTCATCATCACCGACATGGAGCCCGCCGAACGGGAATACATGCTCTACCTCCCGCTCTACGACGGCCTGACCGACCTGGAGATCGGCATCGACTCGCTGGCCCGCATCGAGCAGCCGGCGTCGATCTCCCGCAGCGCGAACGTCCCGTGGTCTTCTACGGCACGAGCATCCTCCAGGGCGGCTGCGCCAACCGCCCCGGCATGGCCCACACGAACATCATCTCGCGGCGCCTGAACCGCGAGTGCATCAACCCTCGGATTCAGCGGAAACGCCCTGCTCGACCTCGAAATCGCCCGTCTGATGGCCGAGGTCGATGCCTCGGTCTTCGTCCTCGACTTGTGCCCAACGCCTCGGTCGAGGAGATGAACGACCGCATGGAGACCTTCTACCGCATCATCCGCGACCGGCACCCCGATACGCCGATCATCTTCATCGAGGATCCCCGCTACCCCCACGGACGCTTCGACAAGCGGATGGCCGAGGAGATCCGCAGCAAGAACGAGACCGTAAACCGCATCTTCGGCGAGCTGAAGAAAAGGGCGAGAAGCACATCTACATGATCTCCTCCGAGCGGATGCTGGGCGACGACGCCGAGGCGACGGTGGACGGCGTCACTTCACCGACCTGGGCATGATGCGCTATGCCGACCTGGTCTGCCCGGTCATCCGGCGGCATCTGAAACGATAAACGGCGCACGGCCGCAGTGCTTTTTCTGCGGCCGGATGTTCGATTTTTTCGAATAAATCACTATTTTGTAACCTGCCCGCAGGCCGCCGCCGTCCAAAACCGGCCGCGACGGCGGAGCGGACAAACGCCGCCGGGCGCACACCGGCCCCTAAACCCGAAATGCTATGGAAAACAGACAGGGATACGATCCCTCGGAGTTCGAAGAGAAGAGGGCTACCCGATGGAGCAGCCCGCCGCCGAGAAATCCATACGCGGCTACCGCATCGTCATCATCATTCTCTCGGCGATCCTCGTGGCGCTGTCGATCCTCTACTTCAGCATCCACCGCCAGCAGATGATCGACAACGAGCTGCTGCAGGCCGACCGCGACTCGATCCAGAACGACCTGGGACGCCTCATGACGGACTACGACAACCTCCAGATCACCAACGACCTCGATCTCGGCGAACCTCTCGATCGAACGCGAACGCGCCGACTCGCTGATGACGCGTCTCAAGAAGGAGCGTTCGTGGAACCTCGCGAAGATCAAACAGTATGAAAAGGAGGTCGGCACGCTGCGCACGATCATGCGGGGCTACGTCCGCCAGATCGACTCGCTGAACACGCTCAACAAGAAGCTCATCAAGGAGAACGTCGGCTTCCGCAAGGAGATCCTCGGCCAACCTGCGCGCCGACATGGCCGAAGAGAAGGCCGCCGAGCTCGACAACAAGGTACGCATCGGCGCCGTGCTGCGGGCCCGCGACATCGCGCTCCTGGCGCTGAACGCCAACAGCCGCGAGGTTTCGCGCATCAAGAACGCCGCACGCCTGCGCGTGGACTTCACCATCTCGGCCAACGAACTGGCCGCCCTGGGCGACAAGACCGTCTACGTGCGCATCACCTCGCCCGACGGATATGTCCTGACCACCGAACAGATGCCGACCTTCGAGTTCGAGGGCGAGCGCCTGAGCTACTCGGCCCAGCGCACCGTGCAGTACGACAACACGCAGGACCTCGACGTGGGCATCTTCTACGCCAGCACGGGATTCACCGCCGGAACCTACAAGGTGCAGCGCTCTAGCCTGCGAGGGGCGCCTGATCGGCCAGGCCGACATCGCCATGCGGTAGTCGGACCTCCGCAGCGGCATCCCGCAACGAAAGAGCCGGGCGAAGCGACGCTTCGCCCGGCTTCGTTGTACGGACCGGGCCGCGAAGCCCGAAAAAAATCCGGCCGAAAAGTATGAAATACCGCGGGTTTTCGTAAATTTGTAGATACGCAACCAGAACCCGACATGAAACTGCTTTTTCGAGATCGAATACCGCACGCGCTGGGGCGAACAGCTCGTGCTGCTCTTCGGACGCCGCCGCATCGCCCTGCATTACAACGAAGGCGGCATCTGGAGGGGCGTCGTCGAACACTACACCGACCGCACGCCCGTCGTCTACCGCTATGCCGTCGAACGCGACGGCGCCTGCACCCGCACCGAATGGCGGCCCCACGCTCCGCCTGCCCGAGGAGACCCGGGCCCGGACCGTCCGCATCCGGGACCGCGCTGGCAGGAGATGCCCGCCGACGCCTCGTTCTACTCCTCGGCCTTCACCCGCGGCATCTTCACCCGGCCGGAGGCGGAGAAAAAGAGCGGCCCGCACCGGGCGAAATCGGGGCAGGCGCTTCTTCTGAATGCCACGCTCCGCCTCACCGTCCCCGCGCTCTACCCCGACGAGACGCTGGCCCTGGCCTCCGACAGCCTCGACGCCTGGCAGCGGATCGTGCCGCTCGACGACAGCCGCTTCCCGGAGTGGAACCTCTCGTTCCGCCTGCCCGAGGGGAGCGAATACAAGCTGCTGATCGCCTACCGCGCCACGCTCGAACCCATCCTCTGGGAGGAGGGGCCAACCGCGTCTGGAACGGCCCGACCTCCGAGGAGGAGTACCTCATCGAGGCGTCCGTCGTCGTCGCCCGCTTCCCCGAGCGGCGCTGGCGGGGCGCCGGAACGGCCGTGCCGGTCTTCTCGCTCCGCTCGCGCGAGAGCTTCGGCGTCGGTGAGTTTGCGGACCTGAAGCTGCTCGTCGACTGGGCCGCGGCCACGCGGCAGCGGGTGATCCAGCTGCTGCCGGTCAACGACACCACGATGACCGGCACGTGGGAGGACTCCTACCCCTAACGCCAACTCGACCTTCGCCCTGCATCCGCAGTTCCTGCGGCTGACCGGAGGCCGGCGTCGAGGAGGACGAGGAGTACCGCAAGCTGCGCGACGAGCTGAACGCCCTTCCGGAGGTGGATTACGAACGGGTGAACAACACCAAGCGGGAGCTGCTCCGCAAGGCCTTCGAGCGCGACGGCGGACGCACGGCGCGCCGCCAGGGCTACAAGCGCTTTGCGGCCGACAACGCCCACTGGCTGATCCCCTATGCGGCCTTCTGCACGCTGCGCGATGAATACGGCACGGCCGACTTCTCACGCTGGGGAGACTACGCCCGCTACGACAAGGCGCGCGTGGAGGCCTACTGCCGCCGCAACAGCCGCACGATCGCCTTCCACTGCTTCGTGCAGTACCACCTGCACCTCCAGCTCTCGGAGGTCTGCCGCTATGCCCACAGCCGCGGCATCATCCTCAAGGCGCGACCTGCCCATAGGCATCAGCCGCACGAGCGTCGATGCCTGGCTCCATCCGCAGCTCTTCCACCTCGACTCGCAGGCCGGAGCCCCGCCCGACGCCTTCTCGGCAACGGGTCAGAACTGGGGATTGCCGACCTACGACTGGGAGCGCATGTCGCAGGACGGATATGCCTGGTGGCGGGCCCGTCTGGCCAAGATGGCCGAATACTTCGACGCCTTCCGCATCGACCACATCCTCGGCTTCTTCCGCATCTGGGAGATCCCCATCGACGCCGTGCACGGCCTGCTGGGACACTTCAACCCGGCACTGCCCTACTCGGCCGACGAACTGCGCCAATGGGGCTTCGACACCTCCGCAGGAGCCTACGTTACGCCCCACATCGACGACCACGTGCTCGGGGGAGCTCTTCGGCGCACGGGCCGACGAGGTGCGCAGCCGCTGCCTCCGCGACGGACGCCTGCGCCCCGAGTTCGCCACGCAGCGCCGCATCGTCGAGCAGTTCCCGGGCGACGGGAGCCGCAGCGCCGCATGCGCGAAGGGCTGCTGCGCCTGGTCGAGGAGGTGCTCTTCGTCGAGGACCCGCGCCGCAGAGGCTACTACCACCCGCGCATCGCCGCCCACTCGACCTTCGCCTATGCGGCGCTCGACGACACCCGCCGCAACACCTTCAACTGGCTCTACGACGACTTCTTCTACCACCGCCACAACCTCTTCTGGAAGGAGTCGGCCCTGCGCAAGCTCCCGGCGCTGCTGGAAGCCACGGGCATGCTGGCCTGCGGCGAGGACCTGGGCATGATCCCCGACTGCGTTCCCGAGACGATGCGCGAGCTGCAGATCCTCTCGCTCGAAATCCAGCGCATGTCGAAGACCCCCGGGAAGCTCTTCGCCGATCCCGCACACTACCCCTACCTCTCGGTCTGCGCCACCTCGACGCACGACATGACCCCGCTGCGGGCCTGGTGGGAGGAGGATCGCGGCACGACGGAGCGCTTCTACCACGAGGTGCTCGGCTGCGGCGGCGACGCGCCCGCACACTGCGAGACGTGGATCCTGCGGCGCCTCATCGAGATGCACCTCGCCTCGCCCTCGATGTTCGCCATCCTGCCCCTGCAGGACTGGCTCGCGCTCGACGAGCGCATCCGCCGGCCCGATCCGCAGGCCGAGCGGATCAACGTCCCGGCCATCCCGCGCTACTACTGGCGCTACCGCATGCACCTCACGCTCGAACAGTTGCTCGCCGAAGAGGGCTTCAGCGCCCTGCTGCAGGACCTGATCGCCTGCAGCGGCCGGCAATAGCCCGCGACAGAAGACGACGGCGGGGAGGCTTCCATTCGGAATGCCTCCCCGCCGTCATTTCGCTCGCACCGCACCGCGGCTACATACCGACACGCACCGCCCGCCTCGCATCGCACCCTGTCTGCACCCGGTTTGCACCCCGTCCAAGTCGTCCGCGCCGGTTCGTGCCGTCCGCACCCGCTTCACACCGTCAGGAGTCGCCCTCGAGCCAGCGGAGGAAATCCTCGACCCGCGACCGGCTCACAATCATCTCGAAACCGGGCTGCGGCCGGGCCTGGATCTTCAGGCGGTTGCCCAGGTGCTTCACCACGCTCGTAATGGCCCCCATCGAGACGATGCAGTTGCGCGAGATGCGGAAGAAGCTCCGCGCGTCGAGCTCTTCGGAGAGGATATCCAGCGAGAGGTCCATCACATAGCGGCTGTTGTCCGCCGTAACCAGCCAGGTGTTCTTCTCCTCGGAGTAGAAGTAGGCGATGTCGGAGGTCCGCACCGGCACGATCCGGTCGTTGAAGCGCACGATGTAGCGCTGCTTGTATTCGCGCGTGCGGCCGATGGCATCGAGCAGCCGGCTCGCATCGAGGTGCTCGCGGCTCGTACGGCAGCGCTCCACGGCCCGCCGCAGCGCCGCCGGATCGATCGGCTTGAGCAGGTAGTCGATGCTGTTCACCTCGAAGGCCCGCACGGCATAGCTGTCGTAGGCCGTGGTCATGATGACATGGGCCGCAATCTCGACCTGGCGGAAGATCTCGAAACAGTTGCCGTCCGACAACTCGACATCCATGAAGATCACGTCGGCCGTGTTTTCCCGGCGCGCAGCCAGTCGACGGTCTCCCGGACCGAGCCGGCCGTGCCGACGATCCGCAGGTCGGAGAACTCCTGCCGCAGGATCCGGGCCAGGCTCTGCCGGGCCATGATCTCGTCCTCGACGATCAATACTCGCATAGGCATAGGGTTCATAACAGGGGTAGGGTTATACGGTACTCCGCCTCGGTGCGGACGATGGCGACCGGTTTGTCCGCGAGGTCGAGATACTGCTGGCGGATATAATTCAGACCCACGTGCGTGGAGGGCGGAGCGGAGACCTTCGGACGGAGGTTGTTCGCAACCGTCACGGTGCCGTCCGCGGTTTCGATGCGGATCTCGAGCGGCGCGGCGGCATCGACCACGTTGTGCTTGATGGCGTTCTCGATCAGCAGCTGGATCGAGCAGGGAACCACCCGGCGCATGAGCGCCTCGGGGGCGATGCGGGTCCGCACGCGGAATCCCTCGCCGAAGCGGACCTGCAGCAGGTCGATGTACATCTCCACGAAGGCCATCTCCTCCTTCAGCGGCACGAGCGTCTCGGCCTCGTTGCGGAGCATGTAGCGGTAGATGCCCGCCAGCTTGTGGATGTAGGCGCTTGCCTGCTCGGTGCGCTGCTCGCAGACCAGGCAGTCGAGGATGTTGAGCGAATTGAACAGAAAGTGGGGATTGACCTGCTGCTTGAGCTTCATGTAGAGGAACTGCGCCTGGTGGACCTTTCCGCGCTCGGCATGCAGCACGGCGCGGGCCGCCAGCGCGTAGTCGGCCATGAAGATGATCGAGTAGAGCGTCATCTCGACCAGCAGCGTGATGATCGCGAGCTGGAAGAACTCCTGCCCCGAGAAACCCCGGTCAAAGGCGAAGGGCAGGCGCAACGCCGCCAGCAGCGAGACCCCGAGGGTGGTCAGCACGATGAAAAGCGCCAGCGCCAGCGCCTTTGAAGGAGACGCTCCACTCGGGATGGCGGCGCATGTGGCGGACAAAGATGACATTGACGCACAGCAGCAGAATCAGCGCCACGGAGTTCGAGGCCAGCAGGTTGTAGACGCGGTAGAGGCGGTCGGCCGAGAACGAGGGCAGGGCCAGCAGCTCGACATAGGCCAGGCGCAGGACAAAGATCACCCCGACGGCCGCGAGCAGCATCCAGATGCGGGGGTTCCACCGCTGCGGGCGGGGCGCCTCGTCGCCGCGGCGGAACATCTTGGTGAACCAGACGATGCCCCAGCCGAGGATCTCGGTCGTCAGGAAGGTCGAAACGGCGTGCACGGCCAGCGGCGATGAAAGCAGGTGCCCGATGAGCCGCGCGCCGCCGGTGCCCAGCAGGTAGCCGATGACATTGACCACAATGACGCTTGCGGCCGTCAGCTCGACGTTGAGCCCCCGGCGGAGGCAGATCAGCACGATCAGCACGATCGTCAGAAGCGTCAGCACCAGCTCGTCGTTCACCCCCGCCAGGCGGCACAGCAGCGCCACGGCCGCGTGGAGCACGGCGAACAGATGGATGATTTCGGAGACCTTGAGCGACCGCATGGCTTGTGGAGGTTTCCGACCCGCTACCGGATCGTTTGCCTAATAAAGGTAGGCACTTTTCCCCGAAAAACCAAATCCCGCGGCGCTGCAGCTCGTCGGAAAAATCCGACCGTTCATCCCTTTCTTCGTCCGCTCGTCCCCCGGTTGTTTCGCAAGTCGTTTTTTATTAAAATTTGTATTGACCTAAAACAACCAACCGAACAACCGATAATGAACAAGCCCAAACTCTCCTTCTGGCAGATTTGGAACCTCAGCTTCGGCTTTCTCGGCGTCCAGATCGGATACTCGCTGCAAAATTCCAACACGTCGAGCATCTTCGAATCGCTGGGTGCCGACGTGAGCCACCTGAGCTACTTCTGGCTCGCCGCACCGCTGGCCGGCATGGTCGTGCAGCCGATCATCGGACTCTTCTCCGACGGCACCTGGACCCGCTTCGGGCGGCGCATCCCCTACATCCTGGGCGGCGCGGTCATCTCGACGATCGCCCTGATGCTCATGCCCAACTGCCCGCGCCTGCTGGCCTTCGCCCCGCTGGCCATGGGAGCCTTCATCCTGCTCTTCATGGACCTCTCGTTCAACGTTACGATGCAGCCCTTCCGCGCGCTGGTTGCCGACATGCTCGACGACTCGCAGAAGACCCGCGGATACGTCGTGCAGACCTTTCTGATCAACCTCGGAGCCGTCGTCGGCGCCATTCTGCCGCTGCTGATGACCTGGATGGGCGTCCCCGACGAGGCCGCCCCGGGAAGCGTCCGCCCCACATCGCCTACTCCTATTATATCGGGGCGGGATCCTGCTGCTCACGGTCCTCGTAACGGCCTTCCGCACGCGCGAGTATCCCCCGAAGAGTTCGCCCGCTACAACGACATCCGCCCCGAAGAGGAGACCGCACCGCGCCCGGGCTTCATCACCCTGCTGCGCAACGTCCCGCAGGCGATGGTCCGGCTGGGCGTTACGCAGTTCTTCTCCTGGGCCGCGCTCTTCCTGATGTGGACCTACCTCAAGCCCGCCATCACGGGCGTCGTAACCGACCATGCGACGGGAGCCGTCCTCTCCGACGGCGCCACGCAGACCTGGGTCGGCGTCCTGAACGGAACCTACCCCATCTCGGCCTGCATCGCCGCCCTCTTCCTCGGGCGCATCGCCGCACGCTGGGGCAACAAAACCGTCTACGCCGCCTGCCTGCTGCCTGGAGCCGCAGGCTTCGCCGGACTTCCTGCCTGTTGCGCGACCAGTATGCCCTCATGCTGCCGATGGTCGGCATCGGCATCGCCTGGGCCGGCATCCTCGCCATGCCCTACGCCATCCTTCTCGCGCGCCGTCGAAGCCCGCCACATGGGGGTCTACATGGGCATCTTCAACTTCACGATCACCATCCCGCAGATCGTCATCGGACTGACCGGCGGCGCCATCGTCAAGTACTGCTTCGACAGCAACGCCACCTGGATGCTCGCCCTGGCGGCCCTCTTCATGCTGCTGGCCGCCCTCTCGGTGGCCTTCGTCCGCGACGGAAGCGACACCCGACAGCCAAACCTGTAAAAACATACAAACCAACTAACAGATCCTATGAAAAACTATTAACCATGTGTGGGCATCCTGCTGACATGCCTGATTACCCCCTTGCATTTGCGCAGAATGCAGGTTATGAGGTAAAGGGCGTTGTCGTGGACAAGGCAGGAGTGCCGATTCTGGGTGCCACCGTGATCGAAAGGGGCACCACCAACGGTGTTTCGACCGGCCTCGACGGCGACTATGCCATCCGCGTGGCATCGCCCGAGTCGGTGATCGAAATCAGCTACGTCGGCTACAAGAGCGTCGCGCTGGTCGCCTCCTCGACGCTGCTGGCGCACCTCACGCTCGAAGAGGATGCCATGGGCATCGACGACGTGGTCATCGGCTACGGTACGGTCAAGAAGAACGACATGACCGGTTCGGTCGTCGCCATCAAGGCCGAGGAGTTCAACCGCGGTGCCGTCGTCTCGGCGCAGGACATGCTCAAGGGTAAGGTCCCGGGCGTACACATCATCCCCGGCGACGGCGGTCCCGGCTCGAGCGCCACGATCCGCATCCGCGGTGCCGCGTCGCTCAACGCCTCCAATGACCCGCTGATCGTCATCGACGGCGTGCCCATCGCCTCGGACGGCGGTACGGGCATGGCCAACCCGCTCGAGACGATCAACCCCTAACGACATCGAGTCGTTCACCGTACTGAAGGACGCCTCGGCGGCAGCCATCTACGGATCCCGCGCCTCGAACGGCGTAATCCTCATCACGACCAAGAAGGGCAAAGGGCAACACCCCCGAGCGTCTCGTACAGCGGCAGCGTGAGCGTCCAGACCAACTCGGACGAGCTTCCCGTGATGACCCCGGCGAGTTCCGCAGCTATGTCGACCGCGTCTTCCCCGCGGGAACCTCGACCGGCGACAAGGTGCACGCCATGATGGGCGACAAGAACACCAACTGGCAGGACCTCATCTTCCGCACGGCCATCTCGCATGACCACAACGTCAGCGTGACGGGCAACATCAACGACCGCATGCCCTACCGCGCCTCGGTGGGCTACACCGGCCAGCAGGGTACGCTCGAAACCTCGAAGTACGAGCGCGGAACCCTCGACCTGAGCCTCTCGCCCAACTTCTTTGACAAGCACCTGACGGTCAACATGAACGCCAAGGGCGTCGTAACCTCGCAGCGCTACGCTTCGAGCGGCGTGGTCGGCTCGGCGGCCTTCTTCAACCCGACGATCGACCCCTACTGGCGCAACGAGGACGGTTCGATCGACTACACGACCACCAACGGATTCTGGAACTACGGCTCGGGCCGCGGCGAGGAGTTCACGCCCAACACGCTGCTGGGCGCCGGCCCCCCTCGCAGCTCTACGACCGCGACAACACGGCACGCGCCAAGCGATTCATCGGCAACGCCCAGATCGACTACAAGGTGCACGGCTTCGAGGCCCTGCGCTTCAACCTCAACCTCGGTATGGACATCTCCTCGGCGAAGACCTACGACGGCGTGAACCCGGATCGTTCCAGGCCTACACCGACACCGAGGCCCGCGGCTGGGGACAGTACTCGTGGACGACGAACTTCCGCCGCAACCAGTTGCTCGAGTTCTACGCCAACTTCAACAGGAGTGGGGCATCCACCGTCTCGACGTCATGGCTGGCTACTCGTGGCAGCACTTCTACAGCTCGGACCACACGGTAACCTACTTCAACGAGACCCACGAGCAGAAGGGCGAGGATTCGCGCTATCCGTTCAACCGCCAGGAGAGCTACCTGCTGTCGTTCTACGGACGTATCAACTACTCGATCGACTCGCGCTACCTGTTCACCTTCACGCTGCGTGACGACGCCTCGTCGCGCTTCTCGAAGGATACCCGCTGGGGTCTCTTCCCTCGGCCGCCTTCGCCTGGAACATCGCCCAGGAGGAGTTCCTGCGCGACGTCCGCGCCGTCTCGGCCCTCAAGCTCCGCCTCGGCGCCGGACAGACCGGACAGCAGGAGATCTTCCAGAACTACCCCTACCTGGCCCGCTACTCGATGTCCACCGACGTCTACAAGCAGTACAACATGGGTTCGGCCGGCTACTCGTTCTACCTCACCCCGGCGGCCTACGACCCCGACATCAAGTGGGAGACCCGACGACCTACAACGTCGGCCTCGACTTCGGATTCCTCGACGGCCGCATCAACGGTAGCGTGGACTGGTACCTGCGCCAGACGGACGACCTGCTCAACAACGTCATCACCCCGATGGGTTCGAACTTCGGCAACACCGTGCTCACGAACATCGGCTCGATGGAGAACCGCGGCGTGGAGTTCAACCTGAACCTCATCCCCGTGCAGACCAAGGACTGGAACCTCACGATCGGCCTGAACGGCACGTTCCAGAAGACCGAGTTCACGAAACTCAACAACACGGACGACCCCACCTACAGCATCCAGGCGGGCGGCATCTCGAAGGGTACGGGCAACCTGCTCCAGCGCCCATGGTCGGCTACTCGCCCTATACGTTCTACTGCTTCCAGCAGGTGTACGACGAGAACGGACACCCGATCCAGAACGCCCTGGTCGATCGCGACAGTGACGGCAAGATCACGCAGGCCGACCGCTACATGACCGACAAGAGCCCCAACCCCGACTTCTTCTACGGCATAAGCCTCAAGCTCTCGTACAAGAACTGGGACTTCGGATTCAACGGCCACGGCTCGGTGGGCAACTGGGTCTTCAACGACTTCGCCTCGGCCAACTCGACCTCGAACCTCGACCTGAATGCCGGCAACCTGCCCAACTTCGCTCAAGCTCGTCGAGAAGACCGGCTTCACGAAGGCCAACAGCGGTGAACAGTGGTATTCGGACTACTTCCTCGAGGATGCCTCCTTCTTCCGCATGGACGACATGAACCTCGGCTACACCTTCGACAAGATCGGCAGCTGGAAGGGTTCGATCCGCGTGGCCTTCGGCGTGCAGAACGTCTTCGTCATCACGGGCTAGCGGCGTGGATCCCGAGATCCCGGGCGTGAAACGGCATCGACGGCTCGATCTGGCCCCGTCGCGCACCTACTCGCTGCGTCTGAACGTCAACTTCTAAAAACCGAACGAAAACCATGAAAAAACAACCATGAAACATATCGCCTGGATCGCCGCAGGGGCCTCGATGCTCTTCACCGCCTGCATCGGAACCTCGACACCTGCCTCTGAATCCTCCGACTCTGACCTCCGAGACGGTCTACGGCACCAATGAGAGCGGGTATGTCGCCGGACTGACCAAACTCTATTTCTGCTTCGTTTCGAACGAAACCACCGACCTGCAGGTCAGCGATGCGGGCGCATCGGAACTGACCCGCGCCTTCTGGACCGTGCAGGAGGTTACCTCCGACGCCTGCAGTGCTGCGCCTGGGAGAATGACGCCTGGGTTCGCGCCATGAACACCAACACCTGGTCCGACGCCGACAACGACGCCACCTATGCCGTCTATGTCCGCACGCTCCAGGGTATCGCCTATGCCAACGAATACCTGCGCCAGACCGCTTCGGACCGCCTCTCCGACCGCGGCGTGAGCAGCGAGCTGGCCGCCAAGATCCAGGGATTCCCGCGCCGAGGCACGGTTCCTGCGCGCCTACTTCTACTGGATGGCCCTCGACGTCTTCGGCGAGGTGCCCTTCACGACCGAGAACTCGCCCTTCGGCGGCGGCGTGAACCCCAAGCAGGCTTTCGCGCAAGGATGTCTTCGACTACTGCATCACGGAGCTGACCGAACTGGCCGCCGACGACAGCGCCATGCCGGCCGCACGCTCGAACTACCCGCGGGCCGACAAGGGCGCCGTACTGGGTCTGCTGGCCCGCATGTACCTCAACGCCGAAGTCTACACCGGTACCCCCATGTGGCAGGAGGCCAAGGATGCCTGCGAACGCATCTTCACGATGGGATATTCGCTCTGCCCGAACTATGCCGACCTGTTCCGCGGCGATAACGGCGAGAATCCCCGACGTGCTGAACGAGGTCATCTTCGGCGTAGCCTACGATGCCGAGCAGACGCAGTCCTACGGCGGTACGAGCTACCTCACGCTGGCGTCCATCGCCGCTACGGACGTCTCCTCGACGCAGATGATTAACGGTGTGAACAACGGCTGGGGCGGTATCCGAGTGCCGTATGAGTATGTCGAGAAGTATTTCAACGTCCGCAACGCCGACTACACCACGGGCACCTACGACGTGAACGACAAGCGCGGCGAGATGTTCTTTACATCAAGGGACGCTCGGAGTCGATGGAGAATGCGCTCTACGTCTTCCTCAACGGCTGGAGCTTCCTGAAGTTCAACAATATCCCCCACGACATGGACAACGACTCGTTCCTCGCCACGGCCGCCTCGAAGGCCTATTCGGACATCGACTTTCCGATGATCCGTCTGGGTGAGATCTACCTGATCTACGCCGAGGCCTGCATGAACCTCGGACAGGCCAACACGGCGATGCCCAAACTCCGCGAGTTGAGCGAACGCGCCGGCGTCCAGGCCCCGACGTCGATGGCCGACTACCTGCTCGAAGAGCGCCCGCGAGCTGATGGGAGGGACACCGCCGCACGGACCTGATCCGCTACGGAAAGTTCACCTCCTCGTCGTTTCTGTGGACCTACAAGGGCGGCTCGTTCAGCGGCCAGGGCTTCGACGACCACATGAAGATCTTCGCCATCCCGGCATCCGAGCTGGCCGCCAACCCCGAGCTGCACCAGAACCCCGGATACGGTGCCGGCGCCTCCACCGAAGAATAACCAATAATCCTCAAGAACCATGAAAATCAAACGATATGCGATGATGCTGGCGGCTGCCGCGGGACTCTTCACCGCCTGCCAGGATCTCGATCAAGCCCAAACCTACGCCCGGAGGATGTCGTGGCGCCCGTGCTCCACGCCCTGCCCGAGAATCTGGTCATCACTGCGGAGAACATGGGCGACCTCGTCCACCTGGGACGCCGCCGACTTCGGGCGTCTCCACGCAGATCAACTACTCGCTCGAGGCCTCGTACGGCGACGATTTGAGAGCCCCAGGTGCTTCTGGCCGACCTGACCGGCACCTCGACCGAACAGCCCTACGAGAGCATCAACACGAAGCTCGTCTACGATGTGGAGGTTCCCACCGACACCCCTCGACCGTCAACTTCTACGTCAGCGCCAACGATCGGCACCGACTATGCGAAATACTACTCCGAGCCGGTGGCCGTAACGGTTACCGCCACGAAGGCCGAACGGGTCTACCCGACCGTCTGGGTCATCGGCGACTACTGCGGCTGGAACCACGGCAACTCGCAGTTCCTCTTCAGCTTCCTCGACGACGAATCCACTACGAGGGTGTCATCGACTTCGGCGACAAAGGCTGCCAACGGATTCAAAGATCACCGGTATCGGCGGCTGGGACGACTCTGCACAACTGGGTACCGACAGCGCCGCCGCACCCGAGGCCGAGCCGCCTCGATCACGCTGATCTCCAGCGGCGGCTCGGGCGCAACATCACGGCCTATTCGCAGCGCTTCTACCGCTTCGCCTTCGACCGCAGCACGCTGACGCTCACCAAGAGCCTGTCGTTCCAGCCAGCTGGGCATCGTCGGCGACGCCGTGGGCAGCTGGGACAACGACGTGGTCATGGAGTTTCCGACACCCTCAGCTTGAGTATTCTGGGTCCGACGTGGAGCTTCACCGCCGGGAGATGAAGTTCCGCCTCGACGGAGCCTGACCACCCTCGTTCGATCCGCAACCGAGGGGAATGCTCGACAGCGGCGACAACATGGAGGCGCCGGCCGGCAATGCCACATCTACGTCAATCTGGGCAACTCCGCGGCAATGACCTACGAGCTCCAACGTCAGAGGATGGCTGTCCCAGGGCGCGGCGGGAGCCCGAGCCCGAGAAGGCAGACTGGTACATCCACGGACAGACCGTGGCCACGCCCGACTGGGGTGGCACCCCGATGGAGAGCGCCATCATCTCCGCCTACCGGGCCTCGAACGTCGAGGTTGGGCCAACTCGCAGTTCCTCTTCAAGAACGACGAGACGCAGTGGATCGGCGCCGACGCCTCGCTGGCCGGCGGCGACGGCCAACACCTGCACGATCGGCACGGCCTTCGCCGTCTCGGCCAACAAGGTCAACGCTGTCATCACCGAGGCCGAACCACGAGACTACTGGCTGCTGCTGCCCGAGGCCGGCCGCGCCTACGTCATGGCTGCCGGTGAGAAACCCCGAATATGTCGCCGAGACGTGGGGCCTGGTGGGCAACATCTCCGGATGCGGGGCGACCTGGGCGACCGGGAAGTGAGCGAGCAGGGCGGCTACTTCGTCCGCAGGGCGTCGTGCTGATCACCGACGAGTTTCAAAGATCTGCTTCAACAACGCCTGGGACGACTCGGCCAACTACGGCCCCCTCGGGCTGCGACATCAACACGGCCGTGGCGGTCATCTCGAGCGGCGGCGGCTCGCAGAACATGAAGGTCCAGCTCGACGGAACCTACGACATCTACTTCGACCTGGCAAACAGCACGGTGTACGTCATGAGCCAGGACGCACCCCCCTGCCGACGTACGATAACAACCCCGACACGGGACGGAGCACACTGCGGCTCCGTCCCGTTTGGTCGGCCGCCTGACCGGACGGCCGGACCGCAAAGCAACGAGAACCGAAACGATTCCCCGACATGAAAAGAATACTCTACCTGCTGCTGGCGCTCCTCACGTTCGCCTTCGGAGCCTGCAGCGACGACAAGACCGCCGGCCCGGAAGCGGCGCTTCTGAAGCGTAACGCCCGGAGAGCTCCGAATTCGCCGCGGCCGGAAGCCAGCTCGTGGAGCTCACCACCACGGCCGGCTCGTGGAGCCTCACGCAGCCGGCGCAAAGCGCATGGTGCTCGCCCGCTGCGCGAAGGACGCACATCGACCCGTTCCATCAACGTCGAGGCCCGCGGAGGCTCAAGCGCAGCGTAAGCTCACCTTCACGGCCCGGGATGCGAAGCGGTACTGCTGACCGTCACGCAGCGCGGCGACGCGGCGGCCGGAAGCGAAAGCGTCGTGGCGGAGCCCGACGCCGGGGACAACGTCAAGCGGGCGGGGATCACCTACCAGGTGCTCGTCTACAGCTTTGCCGACGGCGACGGCGACACGAAGGAACCTCCAAAGGGCCTGATCGTAAAAGTGTTTTCCGACTACTTCGACCGGATGGTGTCGCCCCTCTGCCTCGCCGATCCACCTCCTCGTCCACCACGGCTACGACGTGCTCGACTACGGTATCAGCCCTGCCTTCGGACGAGCCGACCTGCAGGCCCGACACGCCGCCCACGCCCGCGGCATCAAGGTTTACCTGGGCCTTCTCCTGCTCAACACAGGGCAGGGCATCCCTATTTCCAGGATGCCGCCGCCTCGGGCAAATTCTCTTACCGCGACTACTACATCTTCTCGAAGGACCCGCAGGGCGCCGCCGGGCGGATCGACCAGATCGCCACGGAGGGCGCGCCTGCTACGACAGCGGGCAGTGGTTCCCGATCGACTCGGGGAGCGCGGGCGCTTCCGCTTCGAGCTGGACTGGACCGACCCGCGGCACTACGTCACGGTCAGCGGCAACCGACGCCCCGATGCTGAAAAGCAATACCGGCCATTCAGCCGGCGGCAGGGGGCACTCCCGCCTACGGCGCGGATAAAGACAGCAGATGGCGCGCGTTTTCTACGCCACCGACGACTGCACTACCGCCTGACGCCGACTTCACTCCGACTGGGATTCCTCATGCACCTCGACCACCTCGTGGGACGACGCTTTGGTTCAGGTGGCCCCATAACCGGACCATCATCGAGATGGTGCCTTCACGATGACATCGACGGTTCCGCCAACATCCAGTTCACCGCTGCCGACGATGCCGCCGCACTTCTGGACGGCGGCCTTCGCCGACCTCAACTACGGAAAGGCCGCCGAGGCCGGACGTCGGCAGCCTTCCGGGCATGGCCGACGCGGCCGACAAATGGGTGGCGATGGGCGTGGACGGATTCCCGCCTCGACGCCGTGAAGCACATCTACCACAACGCCTACAACGACGAAGACCCCACCTTCCTCGAGGAAGTTCTACGACCGCATGAACGACTCACCACGCCCGGGGCGTGCGGGCGACTTCACATGGTGGGTGAGATGATATCGACCTGATGCGGAAGGCCGCCCCCTACTATCCAGGGGCTCCGGCGCTGTTCGAGAGTTCTCGTTTGCACGGCGCTATCACGCCATATGGAGCACAAGATATTGTTTCGACGTCTGCTATTATAGCACGAAATGTGGGATTTGCAAGGGGAACACGCAACAAAATTTCAGATGCGGATTCTGCCCCGCAGACAGGCATTTTCTCTGCACCCCGCACGAAAGGCAATGCGAACACCATTGCCACGCGCGGCGTTTTCTGCTATACTGGGGGATGCAGAAACAGCGAAGGGAGATGGCGGACATGCGTCCGGTATATGACATGCTGACGGCGGTCTCGGCGCGCAGGAGCGGGCATATGCCGGGGCATAAGGGCTGTTCGCCGTTCGGCG
>VOFC01002096.1_pt1 | contig 33280 bp, 60 predicted proteins | sample 5384161 | NCBI WGS metagenome assembly VOFC01 (sample SAMN12384722, study PRJNA508395) | human gut metagenome | isolation source: healthy gut B | host: Homo sapiens
ACATACATGATAATTTCTTATTTTACATAGGAATTTGGAGATACAAGTACATATTCACCAGATGAAATAGATGATATGGCTTTTTTCTGAATTATATACAAGAGCACAATCAATAATAAGAGCATTAGCATCAGCCGAGGTAACAGGAAGAGTGCTTTCTTCAGAAGAAATTATGGAATTATTATATGTTGCATATAATAGAGAACAATCAGAAATCTATACATTAAGGAATGCACTAAATTCAGAGTATGATAGACTATATTCAACAGCAAGAGATGTAATGGAAGAAAGAAAAGAAAAGACTTGCAATGCAAGTTGAAGAAGATGCAGCTAAACTTACATCAAAGAGTATTATTAAAGCAGATTTGGAAAATAGAAAAAAAAGAAGAGAAGAAAAGTAAAAGCAAGAGCAATGCAAATGGTAGAAGAATACAAAATGATATGAGTACAACTCTATATGAAGAGACCAAAAAGCAAATACAAAATGCAGATGTAAGTAAAGAATTAGAAGATAAGCCAAAAAGAAGAATTACTAGAAAAAAATGTTTAACTAAAGAATGGAGGAAAATCCAATATGGGAAAAAAAAAATAAAACATATGAGATATTCAGATAAAAACATGGAAAGATATAAAAAGATTTAATTGCACCAGCAGGAATAGACGCAACTAGTACAAACAGAAACTAGTAAATATAGCATCAGAAATGTCAAAAAACATTAACTGGAATAAAACCAGCATGGGCAATGCAAGAAGAAGCATTTAAATCAAATTTACCATTTTTGAAAATAAATTAAAAAAAAGCCATACTTTTGACCGTGGTTCTATGGCAACAGTGTTTCTTTTTATTAATTCAGAAGTAGGACATGAAAATGGTATACCCTTAGGGTTTAACAGACAAACAGGGTTACCTATTTTATTTGATAATTTTAGTCCATCACTAACTAACTATAACATGGTTGTATTTGCTAAATCTGGTGCTGGTAAAGGTGTAACTATTAAAACACTTAACTTCTCGTTCATCTGTTTTAATGGGAATAGAAAGTTTAGCATTAGATGCAGAAGGTGAATATGGAGTGGTTGCAGAAGCTTTAGGTGGAATAAATGTTGTAATTAGCCCAAACTCAAAGACTGTTATAAACTTATTTGATATAGAAACAGAAATGGTAAAAGACGAAATAACAGGAAAGAGAAAAAACAGTACTAAATGTAGAAAATAAAGTAGAAGACGTAACTCAAGCATTGTTGACAATGGCAAGAGGTTCAACAAGAAGTACAGAAGTAAACGAGCTTACAAAACAAATAATTGCAGAATCTGTAGCTGAGGAATATGCAGCAAACAGAATTAATAACAATATAAAAATGCCAACAATTGGATCATGGTATAGAAGATTATAAAAAAAGCAAAAAGGAAAACAGAAAATGAAGATTATAGATTTCATTACAGTTATTTAGTAAAGGTAATGAGACAATACATCAGAAAATATGATGGTCAAATGGCATACTTTGACGGTCAATCTACATTTGACTTATTAGATGGGAACATTATTTATAAATCTAGATATATCGCAGCTAGAAGAAAGATTTGCAAGACCACTTGCACAACAAATATTACTTTCTTGGATATGGGAAAAATATGTAAAGAAAAATAGTGAGGATAGAAGAAAAGCTGCTAAGAAGAGAGTTCTAGTTGATGAGGCATGGATGTTATTGCCATACCCAGAAGCAGTAGACTTCTTAAACACAATGGCTAGACGTGCAAGAAAAAGAAACATATCGCTTGCAATAATTTCTCAGAGATTCCAAGACTTCTACGAGAAACCAGAAGTACAAGCAGTTTTAACATCATCAGACACAAAGCTATTACTAGCACAAGATAAATCTGACCGCAGGTGAAATAGCTAAAGCGGCACCACTAATTGGTATTATATTTATAATAGCATTAGATAGGGCAGAAGATATTGTAATGAGTGCTCTAAAAACTAAAAAGGAGACGGAATAAAAGACGTAAAACTAATGAGCATGTTTGGAGGAAAGGGAAAATAAAGTTTAATGAAAAAAAAAAAGATAGTGGTAATATTAATAATAATTTTAATCATTATTTTAATAGGTGTAGCAAAATATATTATTGACGAAACAAAAGAAAAGACATCTGTTAGCGAATTTAACTCACTTAAATCTTTAATTGAAAATGATGGACATGAGTATATAAAAACTGAAAGCTCCAAGGAAGAAGGCTTCAAAAAGATATATACATAAAATTTAGTCTACCAGCAATTAATGAAAATGGTGAAACTAACAAAATTTGTATGAAATAGTAATAAAACATGTAGCAGGAAAAATAAAGGGGACAAACTTTAGATTAATTGATACAGAAAAAAAAATATTGTAGTAAAAATTAAATTTGACAAAGATAAAATAAGTTCATATACAATAAATGATGATAAAAAAGTACTGGGAACATATAAAAGCTAATTATCAAATAGACAAATACAATATCGAAAAATAAGCAATTTTACTATAACTTCAAATATTTTAGCAAATATAATAAATGCAAATTGGGACTACAATAAATCTAATTTAGGAAAAAAGGAGTCACAAGTAGACAATTACGATATATACTTTGATGAAGGATATAGAGTAAGAAAAATAGGAAAGAACATATTTAACATCGTTTTTAGTAAGAACTACAATAAAGAATTATTAAACGGATTAAAACCAACTTCTTCAAAGAGGAGGTTGAAAAAAGGTACTTGGAAAATCAACATATACTACATCAGGAAATGAAGCGATTGGATATAAATGCGAATACTTTTATATATTTTTTACAGGAGAAGAGGCATCGGTTTATCAATTGATGAGTATAATGAAAGAAAATAGTAAAGAGTTCGGAAAGTTAGTTACAGAGTTGAACAAAACGGGAGATGCAAAATACATTTCTAAATAAACTTACAGACCTTTATCCAAACTATGAAACCTTTTATAAACAAAAAATTATGTAAGTTTAGTTTATCCATTAAAAGGCTTCGAAGTAATTTTGGAGACAGAAAGTAAAAATGGATTACATATATATAGTAATTTCAAAGGAAATATAACAGAAGACATAACAATAGACACTTTAAGAGAAAACAAAAAATGCCAGGGAATGTATATACTAATCTAGACACAAATTTGGTTTCTCAAACAGAAGAAGTGAGAATAAATAATGACCACTTTAATAGACATCCATATGACTATGTAGAAGAAGTACAAACAGAAAACTATACTGTTATGAAAGATGGAACTACTTATAAATTTTATTCAAAAGATAAAAGTAAAATAGACTCTGAAATAATAATAGAAAACATTACTAATATTATGAGTTACAATAATACAATGTTTGTATATGGAGTAAAAAATAAAGGACTATTTTTTATATGACGCAGAAAAGATGAAAAATATACAACTTGTAGAAGGAGATGGAGAATTTAAGATTACAAAAAAAGTAGAAAATAATGAAATTTATTATGACGAAACAAAGATACAAATACAATAATTATAAGGAGGAGTATATGAAAAAAAAAAGACTAAAGAGTATAATTGCAGTATTGCTTATTATATGTATTTCATGTACTCCAAAGTTCGTTTTTGCAGAAGGAGACAGTGAAGAAGAGCTAGTAGCAGCAAGGGAGCAAATAGCAAAATGGGCAATACAATTTGCTAATTCGCCAGAAGCCGCAAAATGTGATTATCCAACTAAAGACCTAACAACAATCATAGAAAAGAGAGGACAAACATATAGAAGCACGGATCCACAAGATAAATATTATTTTGATTGTGTTGGTTGGGTAAGCTATGCTGTAAATAGAGCAATAGGAATATCTCATCCATCAATAGAAAGTGGAAACAAAGGGTTTGTACAACCACTTAATACAAATAGCCCAAATGTTTTTGACACAGCACATTTTACACCAATAGGAATAGATGAAATACAACCGGGAGACATACTCGTATCAAATAGACACGTTGGAATATACGTAGGTGGAGACCAAATGGTTGATATGCAAAAAGTACATTGAAACAAAGAAGAACAGATCAAGTAACAAGTGACTCAAACCATGTATGGAAAGAAGCCGCACGTTTGATTTCGATAGATGGAGCACATTATGACCCTATAGAAGGGGGGAGTAGAACTTCCTTCAGGACCAGATATAGGAGGAAATGGAGGAACAGAAGACGAAGGCACAATAACAACAGATATAATAGACTTAGATGAACTAGGAGACCAATTTGAATATGATGGAATGCCAACTACAACAATTAGAGAAAGCAATCAGATAGATGTATTTCAATGGCTATTTGAAAAAATTACAGGCTTTTTTAAGTTTTATAATAGGAATTTTTATATCAATTATAAGAGCACCAATTGTAGGTTGGACAAGAATAATAGAAAAAGCTATAAACAAATTTTTTGCATAATCTAAATTAATTAATTACATTAGGAAAGGAGAAGAAAAATGAAAAGAAACAAAGACTAACACTAATAGTAGTAGCATTAGTTTTATTTAGCATTTTCTTTTCCAATGTAAAAGTACTAGCAGTAGCTGATTCTTATGCAGGAACTGAAGAAGAGGAAGAAGTATATACAATAGAAGATGTAATTTTTTAATAATATACCAATCTTTGATATTAACTTTTTTTCAGATAAAGCAGGAGGACTTTCAGTAGCCGAAGACAGTGTTGTAGGAATAATAAGAAAAACAGTAGCAACATGGTATGTGTCTTTTAGAAATCTTGTAATAATGGCACTTTAGCATTATTATAATATATGTAGGAATTAGAATGGCAATTTCGACTATTCCTCAGGATAAAGCAAAATATAAAGAAATGTTAGTAGGGTGGTTTAAATCTCTACTTATAGTTTTATTTATACATTTTGCAATGTACATAAGTAATTAATTTAAATGAATCGTTAGTTGGAATTTTAGAAAATGCTATGATAAACAGTGTAGGAGAGGAACAATCTATATACGAAACGATAAGAACAAGAGCATATGATATGAGGCCAACAGTAGGAATTCCAGGAATGATAATGTATATAGCTTTAGTTATAACCTGGGTTAGATTCTTGTGGGTATATGCTAAAAGAATGTTCACAGTTTTAATCTTAGTAATTATAGCACCATTCATAGGAGCTAAATATGCAATAGATAGTGCGAGTGGAAAAAAGGAAGTTCATTTGGTAGTTGGCTATATGATTTTGTAATGAATGTATTTTTACAAAGCGTACATGCTCTTGTATATATAACAATAATGGTAACATCTTTAAACTTAGCAGTAGAATCAGTTACAGGATTTATTATAGCACTTGTATTTATGAACTTTATGCTTAGTGCAGACGAACTTCTTGTTAGAAATATAATGAACTTTGATAAATCAGGTCTTGCAAAACAAGCAGCAAAGCAAGAAGAAATAAAGGATATAAAAAAGCAGCTTCAGCAGCTATATTTGTTGGTACAATGGGAAAAAGCTTCTATTGGAGTAGTTAAAGGTGTGAAAAAACAAAGTTCAAGACTTTGGAAAAGATTTATACAAAGGATATACTAGAAGAAGACCAGGAGATAAGGAAAAAAATTAATGGATTTTTAAATAAACAAGACCTTAGAATAGAAAATTTCATAGATCCTAAAATTCAAAAACCAAAAGGTGTTATATATAATGCAAGAAAAGCAGCAGCAGAGAGTTTAAGAATAAGAAGACTTTGCAAGACACAAAGGTGCAATAGGAGCAAAATCAAAGAGATTAAAGAAGCAACTTAAATCAAATAGAAGTAAAAGATATAAAGCAAACTTTAAACTTGTAAAGAGTACAGTAACTGGTGTAGGAGATATATTCCTAGCAATACCAGTTGCAACAGTAAGTACTACTGCAGGTGTAGCAATGTTTACAAAAGGTGTAAAATCAATAAGCGGAATATCTAAGAAAAAAATATGTTCTAACAAAGAATGAAAAAAAAGGAACATTTAAAGGATGGCTTAAGAAAAAGAGCCCTCCATATCAAAGATGGTACGGAGTTAAAAGGGAACTGAAAAATACGAAAAGAAAAGAAATAAAACATATACTGCAATTAATTTGGCAGAGGAAATTGCAAATGAAGAAGATTTACTTAAAGAAAAATGGGAGACATTAGAAACTATAAATCAGAAGATGATATTGCAAAAATATAAGAAAAAAGACAGGAGTTTTCTTAATAGAAGCAAATTCATTCTAAAATATCAGACATAATATCTAATTATATACATAGTAAGAATATCTCAAGTATTGATAATTCTACAATAAATGATATAATTGATGTAGTAGTAGATGAACTTAATATAGACTCAGCACTTGATAATACAAGTAAAAGTTTAATATCAAGTACAGCAACATCAATGGTACTTATGGCTAAATCAAAAGCAAATGCTAAAAGCTAGACAAGAAGCTCTAGACCAAGGAAAAGAGCCACCAAAACAAGACGATAACAAATTTACATCAGATGAGATTGTAAAGGCAATACATAGTTCTATAAGTTCGACAGAAACAGAAAAGAGAATGGAAAGACATGACAAACAACTTATTTGATTTAGATAGAAAGATAAACAAATTTGAAAGAGCAGCAAAAAGCTAGTTTATAGAGGAACAAAATGAATTTTAATAAACCTATAATTTTGCAAGTGGGGTGTAAGATGATAAAAGAAAATTGAAGCAAATATTTATAATATTTCTAACAACATTAACCTGTACTATGGGAATATGCTCTACGGTAGCAGGGGCTAATAATCAAGAAATAGTAGAAGAATATGTGGTAATAGAAGACGGAATTGAAAAGCATGTTACAGTAACTGAAACAGGAGTTGCTGGATATAGAAGCAGAGTGGGGACTTGGAGAACTACTTGATGGTTTAGTTGGTGTAGTTTTTGGGTTGTAAAATTAATACCAATGACAATAGCAAGATTATTTATGAGTTTAGTATCTCTGGCAATCAATGGTACAGAAGGGTTTGTATCTGGATTTACGCTAGATAAAGTACTTTTTAATGAAATACCTTTATTGCAGGTAAACTTTTTTTCAAATGCCAGAAGCAGATGCCTTTAATTCTGAGATGATAACATCTTTAAGAAAGAATATCAATTTGGTATGTATCTATTAAATTTAGCAGCAGTTATTTTAGCAATTATGGCCTTATATGTAGGAATAAGAATGGCAATTTCATCAGTTGCAGAGGAAAAGGCTAAATACAAAAAATGTTAGTAGACTGGGTAGTAAGCTTAGGTTTATTATTTGTTCTACATTATATTATGGTATTTGTTGTAGAGATTAATGACTCAATAGTAGAAGTACTTAGAAATATTAGAGATAATACATTAGGCGATATTAATGCAGAAAGCTGGACGGATAAAAGCTCACTCATGGACAAAATATGGTCAGATGCTTTTACAACTGTATCTTTAATAGAGCAGTTATCATATATGTTTATATATTGTACACTTTGCAGTAATGACATTTATATTTTTATAACATATGTAAAACGTATGATTACAATTGCATTTTTTTAATTATGATAGCACCAATAATTACAATAACATATTCAATAGATAGAATGGGAGACGGTAAATCTCAGGCATTAAATAAATGGTTTAAAGAATACATATAACATTTTACTTCAACCATTTCAATGCGTTATATATTTAGCATTAGTAAATTCAGCAATTGCGTCACTTGCAGAGGAAGTAACTCTTGCGTCAGGACTTATTGCAGGATTAATGGTAGTATTTATGTATCAGGCAGAAAATATTATAAAAGAAATATTCCACTTTGAATCAAAGAGTGTTGCATCTACAATTGCTCAAACAGCATTAGTAACAAGTGCAATAGGACTTATTGGCTCAGGTGCTAAAAAGCCGGAAAGGCAGCATCTTCTGGTGGTGGAAGAAAAAAGACTCAACCAAAACAGAAAGATCCAGCGACAGGTGGTTCGGGTGCAGGAGCTGGTAGCGGTGCAAACGGAGGAAGCGGCTCAGGAACTGGTTCAGGTGGAAACTCAGGCAGTGGTTCTGGTTCAGGTAATGGAAGTAGTGCGGGAAACGGTTCAAAGAGGTAGCTCGAATGCGGGAGCAGGAAGCGGTTCAGGCACTGGAGGAACATCAGATAATGGCAAAAAGCCAGGTCTTTTAAAAGAACTAGGTTCTATGGCAGGGCATGCAGCATTAGATATGGCAATAGGGGCTCCAAAAGCTGTCATAAAAGGAGTGGCAAAATTACCACTAGCTATGATGATGATGTCAGCAGGAGCAGCAACTGGAAACTTAACAAATGCTATTAATGGATTCAAATCAGGTAGCGGAATGACAGAAGATTTTATAAACAGACGTGCAGAAAAATGGCATGCATCAGATGTAGCAACAGATTATCAAAGAGCAATGGATAGTGGATTATATGCAGGAAAGTCAGATGCTGAAATAAGACAACGTACAAAGGATTTATTAGAAGGAGAGGCAGAACCTGTTTCAGATAAAGAAAGAGAATATTATTCAGCAATGGTAAAAACTAAGGACTATTATAAAGATAGAGGTTATAGTGAAGATGAAGCTATATCAAGAATTGATGAAGATATTGCAGGTTTCAAAGCGGAACGTTAGGTGAAGTAACAGCAGAAAGAGTAGTATATAATCATGTAAGGAATAGTAAGCCAGTAAAAGCAGCAGAAGACGGAATAAACAAAGGGGAAAGAAGCATTTCATAGTGGAATAAATAAAATACAACAGGTACGAGAAGAAAAGAAAAAGACAAAGAAGCGGAAGTAGTGGAGAAGACAATAAATTTAGTGAATAATAAAAAGGTAGGTGATATAGCAGTGGATGACGAAAACTCAAATGTAAAGTACAGCCGGAGCAGATAAAGAAAAAAAAAAGGAAAACAAAATAAACAAGGCAAAGAATCAAAAACTCAAAAGCAGCAGGAGCAGCACAAAGTGTAGCTAAAAATAAAAAAGTACTTAAATTTATAATTGCTCATGCAGGAGTATTTATTACAATAGCAGTTATTCTACTGATTATATTGCTTATTATAGGATTTGTTGGATACTTTACTTCACTTCCTGGAATGTGGATTGAAAATGTAAAAGATGCAGGAAGAAAAGCTTGGGGTGGTGTTAAAGCATTCTTTTTACAGGAGATAATGTATCTGTAACTATTACAGAAGAGCAACAGATAGAGCTAGCTAACAGCATATTCATGAAATGGGCTATGATATTGTAGGGTATGGATTTGCAGATGCACAATATGAACACAATGTAGGTGCAGAAGAAAGCGAAGAAATGGAAGGCTTTGCTACGAATGGTACAATTATAGCAGCAAATGCAGCAAATGGCAAAACTATTTAAAAACGTATATTGCAAAAAAAAAAAGTGAGGCAACATATTTCCCAACAGTATGGAGCGTAGCAGGATTTTTTGAAGGATTTAGTGAGAGCAAAGGATTCTTGGAGAATGGTAATGAACGTTTATCTTCTGAAGGAATGATAAACATTATAGGCGATTACAATCCAAACACTACAAAATTGCTATAAACAGAGAAGACAAGTTACTTCAAATAGGAGAGTCTGGATATGCAACATATTATTATGATATGTCAAACTGGACCTCAAGGTATGGAAGACCACAAGAACTATTTTTAGCACTACATATAGCGACAATGATGCCAGACTTAACATATGACTTAGCAGCAGATAATGTATTTAATACGAAAGTAAACATCAATTTACAAGAGGTAAAATCTACTTTCGAAGTAATTTTGAATGGAGAAGACGGATCACAAGTATAAGAAACTGATATTTTGAAATTGTTTTTATCAAAACTATGCCATTTTACTGATGAAGAAATTAGTAGATTTGAAGAAGCAGATAAACTATATGAAGCATTTGAAGCAGTGCAAGACTTACAAAGATCATATTTAGACGGATATTTTGGTGCACAAGATGGAGCAATTATAAGAGCCTGGGAACATGGTTATTCAAATGGAGTAGATGTAAGAAGTGTAGAAAATAAAGTTTTAGGTGCTACGTTTACACCTGAAAAAACTGTTACTAAGAAAACTAGATATTCGATACTTAACAGTTATCAACAAGGAGGAATACCATCAGAGTACACTTACGATCCAGATGAAGACAGTAATTATTATTATAACTCAACAAGTGAGACGATAGGAAGAATAACAAGATGCTATAATTTAAGTTCAGAAGGTGCAGACGTTGAAAGTGCGTTAGATGGAACAGTTTTAGGAGATTTTTCTGGAGCACAAATTTTAGCACTTTGGAACCTTATAAAAAGAAGGAAAGGAAGAAGAATATAGTATTATTCCTAGAATAGAAAATGTTGTAAAGCATTGGTTCTATAATCCTATTGAATTCATATATGGAAAAGCCAATGCAGCTAAAAAGAAAGGTACAATATGATTCAACAGGGGAAGACGATCCTTTAGCTAGCTTATCAGGATACACAATAGAGTTAGATCAAATATTAGTAGCAGCAGATGGAAAAGGAATATATTATCAATTATGTGAGCCAGAGTTGAATGGGCCTAACAATGCAATAATAGCTCTATTTAAAGGCGGTTCTGGAAAAATAAATTATACAGTAGAGGGAAACGATTATGAAGTAGAATATAACTTACCTGGAAAGTATTATAGATATGATGGAACGAGAGATAAAGCTTTGAAAATTGCAAACGCAAAAGCACATGATGAAGGAAAAGCTACGTACTCCTTCAAGGAGAAGAACGAACTACTATTGACCCATCAAATGAAGATATGAAAGTAGAAAAAAGAAAGAATTTACTTTTTATAAGACAGATGCAGAAGGAAATAATATAAAAACAGATGCCCTAGCAGCACTTTCAATATTAGGAAATACTCATTCAGAAGAAGCAGAGTGGTCATATAGACTCTTAAAAAGAATTACTAATTAAATTAGATTACTTTACTAGGAAGACTTCCAAAAACCATTAAATCAAGTTTTATTATGGCCAATTGAAGAAATGGCAGGATTTGAAGTAGAAGTTGACGAAGACGGATTAGCAAAAAGGTTTATATAAAGACGATAATAAATATGGATTGTTTTTAGAAAATGGAGTAGCTTTTTCAACGGGTGAAACTATAATTGCACCTGGTGATGCAGAAATAATAAGTGTATCAGGAGATAGTGTGACTCTAAAATTTAAATCTCTTTCAGATGCAACTGTTGAAAGACTAAAAACACAATTTGGAACTGACTATAAAGATCCAAAAAAGAGACATAGTATTAGATATGACAATGACTATATCTGGAATAACTCCGACTACATCAGGTGGAACAGTTGAGGAAGGTACACCTATTGGTATAGCTAGAATTGATGACATAAGAATAGTAATGAACAATATAGATAAGTCCAATGTTGATGATATAGAAAACATATATGTATCCTACATATGTTGGAACAGACCAAACACTTATCTATAACCATAATGAAAATATACAAACACCACCAAGCTCAGGTGGCAGTTCAAGTGGAAGCACAGAAGGAAATAACAGCGGAAGTACAGATGGAACTACAGGAGAATATGATCCTAACTATGAACTTTCAATAGGGAATAGCGAGAGAAAAGGCATATGAGTATTTTATAGAGCAAGGAATGACTAGAGAAGGTGCAATAGCTGTAATGGCAAACATTAGAGCAGAAAGTGGTTTTGATCCAAATGCGGTAAATGAGATTGGGCGGTATGGAATGGTTCAATGGCTTGAACCAAGAACAACAAATTTAAAAAAAATGGTGTAGAGATAATAATTATGAGCATGATTCAGTAGATGGTCAAATTGCATTTTGTGTTCATGAATTAAAGACATGGCATATAGAAGAATTTGGGACAGACTAATTACCGAAAATGATTTAACAGAATTAACTAAATTAGTACTTCTTAAATATGAGATACCTTTTACAGAAATAGAGACTCAAGAGGAAAGGAAAGAATGGACTAAAAAGACTAAATTTTGCTCATGGTTATGATAACGAACTATAAGGGAGAATATAGATGAAAAAAATTCTTAATAGGAATAATAATTGCTTTAACTATCTTACTAATAGGACAACTTATATACTTTAACTTTAAAGACAGAAGCGAAAAAACAAGCAAAGTAGAAAATCAAGTATCACCAAATAAAGTAAACGAACTTGTAAATGAGAATAATATGGAAGACTCACAAGTTAAAAGAAAACATGATAGTGCCAGAAGGAATAGAAAGCTTAAGAAATAGTTATACTGGAAGTGTCAATTTAGACACTTTCCAGGAAGAACTATATAACTTTATAAATGTGAACTTAGAAAAAAATTTACTCAAAAACAATAAGAAAAAAGCAATAATAATATATTACAAAAAATACGACTTAGACAAAGAAGAAATAAATAAGATGTATTTATTCAGCAAAAGACTTTCTAGGAATTGCAACAGAAATATTTAATGTGGCACATATTGACGGAGTAAATTTTAAATCAACAAGTATAGATATGGAAACATATAATGGAGATGACAGCCGGATATACAAGTTTTAAAGTTACATTTAAATATTCAAAAATCATGAAATGAATATAAAAGTATATTTAAGTAATAATTCAGGTACTGTTCCAAATATAAAATTAGGAACATATGAAGAAGGATAGAAAAATGAATCAGTATAAAAAAAATAATATATTTAATACTTACAATAGTAATTTTAATTGTGGTAGCACTAAATATAAAAAGTATTTTTAGATAAGAATTTTGAAAAGAAAGCTGAAACAGGAAAAAATGAACAAAAAATATTACTAGAAATTTAGTAAGTGCTGAAGAAGATGATGCAAATAGAAAAGATAAAATAGCTGGCTTAAATGAAATGCTTCGTATGCAAACATATTTTGGAGAATACATTTCATACATAGAAAGTCAAAATTATGAAGCGGCATATTCGCTTTTTGTATGATAATTTTAAGCAGACATATTTTCCTACATTAGAACAGTTTGAAACATATGCAAAATCACATTATCCAGCAATGAGCACAATTGAATATACAAAAAATAGACAGGGAAGGAAAAATATTATGTTTTAACATACATAATGAGAGATACACTAAATAGTAATATTCAAGATAAGGAAAAAGAGAAAAGAGTTGTTATTATGGAAAATGACGTAGAAGATTTTAAAATTTCTTTTGATGTAGAAGAATAAAGTTTTTGGAAAGGAAAATGTTAAATGAAATTAAGTGCAAGAATACTTTTAGCAATCAGAAACTTTTTCAAGAAATACTGGGGAATAATAGTTGCAGTTTTAGTTATATGGGTAGGTCTATTTATATTCAATATGTATTTAAAAAAACAAACCCAAAGAAATTGAATTAAGTAATACGTATGACCCAGATACCCCTGTTTTAGATAACAAAGAAAAAGTTCCAACAAAGGAAAGAGAAGAAGTAAATACATTAATAGATACATTCTTTAACTATTGTAACAATAAAGAATATGCAAATGCATATAATATGCTTACAGAAGACTGTAAAAGCTATTTATATAGTAATAGTGTAGGACAATTTAAAAATTATGTAGATGAAAATATATAATACTAAAAAATATATAATATTCAAAACTATTCAAACACAGATGATGCATATATTTATAATATAAGAATATTAGATGATATAATGTCAACTGGTACAACAGGTGGCTATGAGCCATATCAAGAAAAAAATTGCCATTATAGAGGAAAATGAAACTAAAAAAAATTACTAACCAAGGCTATATGGGAAAAACATATATTTAAAAATGCGGTTGGTGAAGATGAGTACTTAAAAGTCAAAGTAATTTCCAAGAATATGAGTTATACAAGAGAAGAATATTATGTTGAAATAACAAATAAAACAGACGGATATATATCGATTGGAAATGGTGCGACAGCAAATGAAATAACAATAAATTTAGGAGACCAAAAAGAAATGCGTTAGATATAATTAATAATAATGTATTCTTAAAACCGGGTAATACTAACACATACCATTTCATATTTGACAAATATTACGATGACGGAAAAGATCCAACTGAGCTAAACTTAAATTTAGTAAGAGTGTATGACAACAATGAAGAAAAGGCTTTAGCAGGTAAATCATCAGAGGCATTAAAAGCATATAGCATGAATATTCCGATAAACAATAAGTAATAAAAAATCGCTTAGGACATATAATGTCTTAGGTGATTTTTTTATGAAAAGAGTATTAAGAAAATTAAAATGGCTAGTTGTGTTAGCAAGTATAATATTATTGTGCTTTATAAATACATGTAAAGCAGATGATGAACTAGAAGAATACAAAAATGTAATAGAAAAAAGAAGAACAAAAAGTAATACAAGAAACAGCAAATTCAGAAACTAAAACCAACAATAAATTCAAGAAGATATGTTATTTACGATAGATTGTCTGGAAAAGCATTATATGGAAAAGATGAGAATAAGCAAACTGCAATGGCATCTACCACTAAAATTTTACATCATTAATTATAGTAGAAAACTGTGACTTAAAAAGAAAGTGTTACAATAGATAAAAAGGCAGCAGCAGTGGGAGGTTCAAGGTTAGGATTAAAAGAAGGAGATAAAATAACAGTAAACGACCTTCTTTATGGACTTATGCTAAAGGTCTGGAAATGATGCAGCAGTAGCCCTAGCTAGATACGTAGCAGGAAGTACAGACGAATTTGCAAGTTTAATGAATCATAAAAGCAAAAGAATTGGGATTGAAAAGATCACACTTTGTAACTCCACATGGATTAGATAATGAAAAAACATTATACAACAGCATATGAACTAGCAAAACTAACAGATTATGCTTTGAAAAATGAAACTATAAGAAAAATAGTAAATACGAAAAGTAGCAAGTATTAAAATAAATGGGGATACTAGAGAAATAAGAAATACAAATGAGCTTTTAGGAAACGTAGAAGGAGTATATGGTGTAAAAACAGGTTTTACTAATAATGCAGGAAGATGCCTAGTAACAGCAGTAAAAAAGAGAAAATTTAGATTTGATAATAGTTGTTTTAGGTGCTGATACAAAGGAAAGATAGAGCAAGAGATACTGTTAAACTAATAGAATATGCATGTAATAAATATGAAGTTTTAAATGTTGAAGAAGCAGTAGAAAAGGAATTTGAGCTTTGGAAGCAAATAAATCAAAATAGAATTTATATAAATAAAGCAGAAAATGGAATAGAACTGGAAATATCAGAACCGAAAATAAAAAAAAAGTTGCCACAGACAAAAATATAAAAATAGAAATAACAGCAGTAACATCTTTAGAAGCACCCATTAGTAGAGGTACTAGAATAGGAACTTTGATTGTGAAATTAGGCGATGAAATATTAGAAGAAATAGATATAAAAACGAGCTTAGATGTAAAAAGAAGGGATATATGGGATTATTTAAAATATTTGCTAAAATTTATTCTGGAAAAATTAACATTATAAATTAAGCTGCAGCTATGAAAACAATTGCTAATAAAATTTTGATATAGTATAATAAAAGAAACCTTGGTAATTAAACTTTTGAGTTTAATAATCAAGGTTTAAGAATACAATTTATTATTTTATTTTGCCACAGGCAATTTTAACTCCAGAATTACCGCTAGGCTGAGATACAAAATCATCTGGTAAATCATGAATAACAATTACTCTGCCAAGAATATCTGAAATAGTAAATTTATTTACTAAAACACTCATATATGCATATCCATTATTTTCAATTAAAGGGGGTAAATCTCCCATATGCAATGGATGAGGGCAATTTGTAGGATTTAAATGAGACTTTACATTGGCAAATTCGTCATTATCATTACCACTGCAAGATGTTCCTTCATGTATGTGGAAACCAAAAAAATCGACCAGAGCAAGTATTAGAACTAGGTAAACCATTAATTTTAGCAGTTACTAAAACCCCTTGAGAACCTTCTTCTTTGAAGGTAACAAAGCCATCTATTGTTGGATAATACTTACTACCTGTTATATGTGCTGAGGCACTATTAGAAAACATATAAAACCTCCAATTTTTTTATTATAGTAATATAATATTCAAATAAAGAATGAAATGTTAAATGAACTAAGAAAGGATAAAAAATTGAAAAGAAAAAAAGGAAAAACAAAATTAATAAAAAGATAGTAAAAAATATAGTCGCAATAGCTAGTTGTTTTATCTTATTCATATTAAGCTTAGTTTATGGAGAAGATGTATTAAATAAAGTAAATCCTGGTGAAAAAGCAAGCTTTGGTCCCAACTCGGCCGAAAATGTAAGTACGAATACAAAAAAAAATCAGAGAATGAATTTTCAGATTATAAATTAGAAAAAAATATCTCCAATATAAATATTAACAATATACCTGAATATACAGGAAGAATTTATGTCCCAATAAATAATAATGTCCCCAATTTTAAAGAAGAGGAATTATGCACAGAGCCATTTGAGAAATATAGTGAATTAGATAAGCTTGGTAGATGCCAAGTAGCCTATGCAAACATATGCAAAGAACTAATGCCTAAAAAACAAAGAGAAGATATTGGAGATGTAAAACCAAGTGGATGGAAACAAGCAAAATACGATGGTGAGTACTTATATAATAGATGTCATTTAATAGGTCATCAGCTAGCAGGAGAAAATGCTAATGAAAAAATTTAATTACTGGTACAAGATATTTTAATGTATCAGGAATGCTTATATTTGAAAATAAAGTAGCTGAATATATTGATGAAAATCCAAATAATCATGTATTATACAGGATAAGACCAATATTTAAAGAAAATAATTTAGTAGCAAGTGGGTGCAAATGGAAGGGTATTCAGTAGAAGATAGCGGAAAAGGTGTTTCATTTAATGTATTTGTTTATAATGTTCAGCCAGGAATAAAAATTGATTATGCAACAGGTAAAAAGTTCTAAAGAATAATATATGTTTGCATAAAAAATAACAATGAAGTGCAAAATTGATACACAAACAGAAAAAGTTAATGTGAAATGCAAATTCATGTGAAAGAAAAAAAATTATAAATTTATATAAAACAAAAGATAATGTCGGATTCTGTCGACTTTGTTTTGAACTTGCAAATAAAATTATAATAAGATAAAATATAAGAATATGAAGCATAAGAAGATGGAATATAAAGTATGAGATACTATAAAAATAGGACTAACTAAAAGATAAAACTAAGTATAAAGAATTAATAAAAAATAAAGGACGTGGAGGAAAATAGTTGGGATTAGAATTATTAAACGATTTAGCAAATAAAATAAAGAAAGCAACTTTGTAAGTGAATTTGTAGAAAGAACTTCAAAATTCATTTGATAATACAAAAATAGTAGACAAATACAGTTCATATTGGAAATATCAAAATTTTATTGAAGATAATGTAGCAGCTAAAATAGGAATTTCAAGATGGGGAGCAAATTTTAAATATAAAGATGACTTAAAGAAAAAAGTAGAAGAAATTTTATTAGAACTATCAAAAGAAGGAACAATTTATAGAAAAAAAAATTTACGCCAAATGGTCCAACAGATAATCCTAAATTTGCAGTAGATAAGTTCGAAAACGGACAAGTAGAAAATATAATTATGAATTATAATGAAGTACCAAGTGGCTATGATGATGAAGATATAATTTAGTTATGGTAAAGATGGTCCAGAAATAAGAGAAGACATAAAGGAAAATGTAATAAAACTTAAAGTAAGAGCCTTGAAAAAAAAAAAGAAGAAGAAGAGATTAATATGGCAGAAGAATTAAAAAAAGAAGGGCATATTTATAAAGCTTTTGAAGATGATGGATATATTTTCTTAAAAGATATTAAAGCAGGAAGTGAGGAACCATTTGAAGATATTGATTTTGTAGTAGAAAATTATGATGGTGAAGGAGAATATAAAGTAATAGATGGAAAATACGAAAAGGTTAAGGACAATCTTTACGAATAAATGCTGTTTTTAAAAGGAAACTTTGAGAAAGTATGGCTATATCAGAGTTTTTATAAAAACTAAATTCGATTATTCTTCTTATGAAATTTAGTTTTATATTTAGGAGTTAATGGTTATTTTAAAAAAAGGGTTGACATTTGACTTAATATTTGTTATTATAAATAACGTACTTATGCGGAAATAGCTCAGTTGATAGAGCGTCGCCTTTGCCAAGGCGAAGGTCGCGGGTTTGAGCCCCGTTTTCCGCTCCATTTTTTTAATATTATAGTAATTTTTTATATACTATGCATATAATTAATTAAGAACAAAACATATGGCGCCTTAGCCAAGCGGTAAAGGCACGAGTCTGCAAAACTCTGATGATCGGTCCGACTCGATAGGCGCCTCCAACGACAAGAAACGACAAATTTCTAATATTTAATTGAAATTTTGTCGTTTTTCTTTTGATAGAACTGTCTACATTTTGTCGAAAATATAAATTTTGTATCTATTTAAATTTTTTTTTATAGTTTTATATAAATTTTCCGTAGTTACATTAACATTTAATTTCCAGGACTGTGAGTACTGCTATTTCTGAATTTTTTCTGAATGTTGAACCGGAGTGCACTTCGAAAAATATAGCTATACAATAACAGTATACAAAATTTTATCTTATAAAAAAATCCATAGAAATGGGGATTTTTATTGTATTTGACAAATTAAAAAAATGTAGTATTATTTTAGCAGTAAACAAAACAGTTTGCTAGAATCAAATAAATAATAAAGGAGGAATGACAAAGGCATCAAGATACAATTAAAAAATCCTTTCAAAAATAGAATTTTTTAGAAAGGAGGAAAATAAAAGGGAAAAAAAGAAAATAATTTTTTTATATCAGGTTGTAGTATTTTAATAGGAATATTATCAGGTATTTTTTGGTATTATAGACTTTTTAAAAAGAAGAACCATATACAAGAATATACTACTATAACTGTGAAATCCATTATGAAAATTGTATAATTGAAAAACAATAATTTAGTAATAAAGTATCATTGCCCTGTTGTTTGTTAGATATAACAAATAAGAATAGATGATTAAGTTCATTTATTCTTATTTGTTTATTTGAGGAAAGAAACTTTAAAAAAGTATAATCTATTGTATTTGGTAATTTTTTTGAAAATTTTGTGTTTTTTGTAATAAAAGAACTCATATAAAAATGTCTCAATAAAAGTTAGAGGGTATGATAAAGAAATGAATAAAAAAAAATAATTGTAAAATTTGTGCTGTTTGCTTGAAATATGTAAAAATTTATTGTATAGTAGATGTTGTAGGAAATGAGAATAAGCAGATGTGGTTTGCCTTGATTATTGCATTAGTAGTAATTATTAGCAAACAAAAAAAATAACCAAAAAAACACATCTGTAAACTTTGCCGAGTTCGATGTGTTTTTACATATCTATTCGAGGCAAACCAGTTTGTGGTTTTCATTTTCTATCTATATTATACACAGAATTTTAATTTTTTTGTCAAATGCAATTTTGAAAAAACGTTTTATTGAGTGTTATATAAAATTATTGGGTTAAAATGAAGATTTTAAATATAAAATTGCAGGCTACATATACTCCCTTCTAACTTCAAACGACAAAAACGAGAAAGCATTGCTATACCAATGCTTTCTCGTCTTTTAATTATTTCTTAAAATTAGATAAAATGTCTTTCATATTAGAAAAGCATTAATTAATCTTCTATGAAGTATAGATTTTTTCCTTTAACTTCTGCTTTACAAATTGAGTTATTTCTTCAGTATTATCCTTCAATGCTTTTAGACCTTCAGATTTTAATAGCTCCTACAATTTTAGAAGAGACAATATTGTCAGTAACAAATATTAATAGTAATAATCCAGAAACAATATGCAATAAAATAGGACTAAAAGATTCGTAGAAACTAAAAAAAATATAGGGTTAGTAAAATATGAAATAAACATACCTTAATAATCCAAAAGGAATCAAAGTTTCCAAACAGATTCTTCCGTTTATATTATATTTTTGTTGCTATAATCCCACCATCTTGCATTATATTTCTTTCTAGTATATAACTTGTTAAAATACTCTATTATTGAACAGATAATTACAGACATAAAGAATAAGGCAATTGGGTCATCTAAATATTTTTTTAGCAAAATAGTAATTGCAAGTGCACCCCATCCATATATATAGTGGGACAATATGGACCAATTAGAAAGCCCTATTTATAAATCTTTTTTCTTGAATTAATTTGCATATTACTTCCATGAGCCATCAAAAGAATGCATAGGTTATAAATAATAAAAAAATATATTTCTAATAAGTGTAATAGTTCCATTACAAAACCTCCAAATTAAATATTTTTAAAGTATATCATAAATGCAAAAAAAATAATACAGTTTTTTAAAAAACAAATTTTCGTAAATGTAGTGTTACAATTGATGTGAAACAAAACCAGAATAGAGAAAAAAAGTGATTCAAGTAGTATAATTGAATTGTCGAAAAAAATTATACGAAAGGACTTGAATCACTTATGGATAATAGTATATCACAAAAAAACAGAAAATAAAAAGAGATATTTGCCACATGATTTAAAAAACTAAAGAAAAAAAGCAGTAAAGACATATATGAATAATGGAGATATAGAGTATACATGTAGAAAATATCACATATCAAGAATATCATTATGGAGATGGATGAAAAAAATATGATGGAACAAAGGAAAGCCTTGAAGATAAAAGTCATAAGCCAAAAACAAGACATCAAAATCACATACAAATCAAGAAATAAGATGGATAAGGAATTATGTATGAGAAATCCAAGAATAACATTAAATGTGAATATGTGGGCAAAATTGAAAAGAAAAAATAAATACTATGGATATAAAGCTAAAGAAATACAAACAGATAATGGAATAGAATTTACATATAATCAAGCAGAAATAAAGAAAGAACATCCAATGGATACATTATTAAATAGCTTAAATATAAAGCATCATAAAATAAGACCAAGAACACCTGAACAGAAAGTAGAAAGAAGTCATAGAAACGATAATGAAAGATTTTATAGTTGGCTTACATTTTATAGTTTAGAAGATTTAAGAAAACAAGGAGCACTGCGGATCTGACATATTGAATCCCCACTGTTTTGCGAAATTCACATTATTCTGGCTTAAAATGATTGCCTGAATACCATGTGTCAAATAGCAAAAATATACACAGATGATAGACCATAAATATTTCTTTGCTTTCATTCCCTCATTCTCCTTTGTCAAGTTGTTTTATTTTGCCTGTGCTTTCTGAAATTCCTGATACTCGGCAAGCGGCATTTCTTTTCCAACGAACAGTCCATAGTTTACTGCTCCCTGCTGCTGAAGCATTCCCACTCCGCCGATTGCCTTGCATCCTGCTTCTTCTGCTTCCAGGATCATTTTTGTTTTTCCGGGCTGTATACAGTATCTGCAACAACCAGATCTTTACGGAATAATGATTTATCTACCAGTGTTACATCCTGGTGTGGTTTCATTCCCATAATTGTAGCATTTACAAGAATATCACATGCTTTGATTGCTTCTTCCAGTTTGCCTTGTCGTCAAGGTCGTCTACTGTAACTACACACTCTGGGCACTTTTCAGCTAATTTGGCCTTTTGTTCCTTCTGCTCTTTCAAAGAATTTATCTTTAATATTGAAGATATTTACTTCTTTTGCTCCGTCCAGTGCCAGCTGAACCTGAATTGCTGTAGCAGCTCCGCCTGCTCCAAGAACAACAACCTTTTTGTCTTTTACAGGTACTCCGTTGAGTTCCAGATTCTTAACAAATCCGACACCGTCTGTAATGTGTCCTGTGATCACTCCATCATCGTTAACAAATACATTGCAGGCTCCGATAATCTCAGCTGCAGGTGACAGTTTATCTACCAGCTGTGCTGCGATGTTCTTGCATGGCATAGTAAAATTACCACCACGCATATTTAATAAACGAATAGACTCGAATACTTTTGGCATTTCCTCTTCTGTTACATCAAATGCCATATAAGCATAATCTAAGCCATCATGCTGGAAGCTGAAGTTGTACATTGCAGGAGATCCTGAATGTCCAACTGGTGTTCCAAATAACGCCATTAAACCTGTATGTCCGGAAATTCTTTTTTCCATGATCTTAACCCTCCTGGTTTTCTTTTATTCATAACAGCCCGCATACTACGAGCTGTCACATACACATTTCTTACAATTTCTATATATAATAATTAAAGTTTTAATGCCACATCATAAGCTTCTTTTGTAGCATCCAGTGCACGACGTGCTCTTACTGCATCACCTACTACATGAACTTCCGGAACGATGTCCTTTAATTCATCAGCGAAGTCATATACAACATTCTGACCATCGCGGTGTGTATAACGGGAGCTGAATCCCATAGAAAGAACTACAGTATCGAATCCTCTTGCTTCATAGATAGTCTCATCAGACTTATCAGCTGCATTCTTGTAGCTTACTCCATCTGAGAAGATTTCAGATACAGCGGCACTTGTAATCTGTTCGATTCCGTATTTTTCGAAGGCTTCCATAAGGAAGATACGGTGCTCGTGGATTACATCCGGTCCAATGGCATCTCTCATCTCGATAACAGATACTTCATGTCCCTGTTCAGCAAGGAAATCTGCTGTCTCGGCACCTACCATACCTCCACCTACAACTAAAACTTTATGTCCTACCGGACGTGTTCCTTCCAGGCAGTCCACACCATATACGATATCATGGAGTATGGATACCTTTGATAAATGGAAGAACTAATGTTTCAGATCCTGTTGCGAGGATAACAGCATCCGGTGTATCTTCTTTTTAACATCTGAGCTGTTACTTTTTTGTGTTCATCTTGATATTTACGCCGGCTTTTTCGCATTTTACGATATAGCTTCTGATCATACCTGTGATGTCACCTTTTCCCGGCGGATAAGCAGCAAGTCTCATGTTTCCGCCAAGTTTATCTGTTGCTTCAAATAATGTTACATCATGTCCACGTCTCTTAGCTGTGAATGCTGCACACATACCTGCTACACCGCCACCGATAACGTATACTTTCTTTGCCTTTTTCCGCTTTCGGAAGATCCCTCAACTTCACGTCCAAGTACTGGGATTTACCAGACAGCAAAGAGGTTTTCCGGCATACATGTTGGCGACACATCCCTGCAGACATGCGATACAAGGTGTCATATCTTCCAGTCTCTCTTCCTGTGCCTTTTCAGGAGTATGAGGATCTGCCAGTGACTGGCGTCCAAACGCTACCAGATCCGCTTTTCCAAGTTTTACCATCTGTTCAGCGAACTGTGGCTCTGTGTAACGTCCGACTGTAATAACCGGAACAGATACACAATTTTTGATATTTGCTACAAGCTCTGCAGAGAATCCGCCATGAATTCCTGTTGGAGCCCACATATATTCATCTTTCAGATGCACTGCACGTGATACGTGAAGTCCATCGACTCCACAGTCTTCAAGATAAGAAGCGATTGCACACATATCGTGATTATCCAGACCGCCAAACATATCTTCTGTACTGTTGATACGTGCAAGAACTGCGATTTTACCTTCTGTTCTCTTCTTTAACTTCTTCAACGATCAGACGGGAAAATCTCATTCTGTTTTCGAAATTTCCACCAAATTCGTCTACACGTTTGTTCGTTCTTGGTGACATAAAAAGAATTCACAAGATAACCATGTGCCATGTGAATTTCTACTGCATCGACTCCGCCCTTCATTGCGCGGACTGCTGCATCTCCATATCCTTTAATGAGCTCATATACCTGCTCTGTAGGAACTGCTTCCGGAATATCTCTTCCATCAGCCGCTGCAATAGATGTTGCTGCCTGGATTGGTGCTCCTGCATTCTTGGCATTTCCTTCCGGTCCGGCATTCTGAAGCTGAATGGAAATCTTAGCACCTTCTGCATGACAGGCATCGGTAATCTTTTTCAGACTCTCAATGCTGTTATCATCATACAGACAAGGTTTTCTTGGGCCGCCCTTTGCACCTTTATGAACTACTGTTGCTTCAATTGTGATCAGACCAAACTGACCTTTTGCACGTTCAGCATAGTATGCAACAGACTCATCGCTCCATGTTCCATCTGTTTTTGCAAAGTTGTTTCCCATTGGTGGTACTACGAAACGGTTCTTTACTGTCATTGGTCCGATCTGAATCGGAGAAAACATATGTTTGAACTTCATTATTTTTTTCCTCTCTCTTTTTGATCAAATGTGTTTTCTATAAATTAGTCAACCATTTCTGGCCAAGCTTCTTTTAATACTTTTTCTGTATTTTCATATGTATAAGCAGCTGCTTCTTTAAGTCCTCTTCCAAGGATCTCATCAGAAATTACTTCTACACCGATAACCTTTGGATCAACTCCGGCATCTTTGATCATCTTAACAAATCCGGCTGTGTCTTTTGCTCCTGTTCCAGGTGCAAGACGATCATGCATTGACTCATCTCTTAAGATTGAATCTGCGTATGGTCTCTCATATGCATCGTTGATCTGGATAGAAATAACTTTCTTAGCGATTTCCGGTGTCAGGATGTCATATGGCTGATTAGCTCTTACCCAGTGCCATGTATCAAGGATAAGCATTGCATTCTCACATCCGGATGCTTTTACAACTTCCCAGCCTTTCTGAAGGTTTGGAATACCGCTGTATGGCATTGGCTCAACGCCAATAATGTATTTGCCGGCTCTCTGGCAGAGCTCACGAAGTTTCTGTGCTGTATACTCCACAGAATAGTTCTCCATCAGTCCACAGTTGATATGGCCAACTCCGAAGAGTTCACACATATGGAAACACATCTGCTCTTTGTATTTCTGCTCGTATGAACGATGTTCTTCACACCACTGTACGATGTACTCAACCTCTGTTACTTTCATACCATGTTTGTCCAGAATAGCAAGAATGTCTTTGTCAAAAAGTCCCTCATTCAACGCATCTACATAAGTTTCTGCACGAAGGCCGATTCCTTCATACCCTGCGTTCTTTGCAGCGATCACTCTGTCTTCAAATTTGCACTGATCTCCAAGTGTCCATGAACTTACTGTAATTGGATTCTTTTTTTGACATAATTCTACCTCCATTGTTAAAATTGAACAGATTCCCTTTTTTCTTAATGTTCAATCTAGTAATATTTGCTATGGTTTGATTATATATCCTTGTTAAATAAAAAACAAATTAGTTATTTTATTTTAATTTATAGATTTTATTCATAGGTTTTTACCTTCCGTTCATGATAAGATATAAACATATATAAATATAACGAAAGAAAGGGGGACCGGCTTTATGAATCTGTATCATCTAAGATATTTTGCCACACTGGCCCATCTGGAGCATTACACAAAAGCCGCTGAAATTCTTTCCATCACTCAGCCAAGCCTGAGTCATGCGATCGCATCTCTTGAAAAAGGAACTGGGGTAAAACTTTTTCGAGAAAGAGGGCCGGAATGTAGTACTTACCAAATGTGGACAGGCTTTTCTTATTGATGTTGAACAGGCTTTGGATATGATTGATTCCAGCGTTAACAAGCTTCAGATGACAGGTCGTGGCGAAGGTCGTATCGATATCGTGGAACTTCGTGCTCTAAGCAGTACCGTTGTTCCCAATTTCGTAAAAGGATTTCTGGATTCTACGCCGGACAAAAAAATTGATTTTTATTTTCATAGTTCCACAGGTCTTACTTCTGATATGATTCAGGGGATTAAAAGACCGGAAATATGACATCGCATTTTGCTCTATAATGGACAATGAACCTCTGATCGAATTCATACCTGTTGCAAAACAGGAACTGGTATTGATCGTGCCAAAGGACATCCGCTTGAAGAACGCAGCTCTATTGATCTGAAAGATACACTTTCTTATCCGCATATTGCTTTTTCCAAACGAAGCGGCTTAAGACATGTTATTGACAAATTGTTTAAAAAATGCGGAGGTTATCCGCAAATTGCCTACTCCATGGAAGAAGACCAGGGAGTTGCCGGTCTTGTCGGTGCAGGTTTTCGGTATCGCAGTTGTTCCAAAGATGCCCGGTTCTTTTTCTATATGCCTGTATCCATTATCGAAATCGAAAAGCCTTCCTGGGAAAGACTCTTTTTATATGGCTACTTTAAAGAATGTTTATCAGGCGCCTGTTATCATGGATTTTAAAAAATACGTAACCGAACACGCAGACCTGTAAAAAATAACAGAGACGAAAAAATTGTTAAAAACTTTCGTCTCTGTTATCTTTTATATCATATCTGCTTAATCTTTTTATTATTCCCATGGAAGAGCCATATGTTCCGCTTTTCCGACACGCAGCATCAGTTCATTTACCGCTTCTTTCGGACTTTTATCTTCAAACAGTACCTTATTTACTTCCTCAATAATCGGAAGTGATACATTGTATTTCTTTCCGAGCTTTGCCGCTGCCTTTGCAGAATATACACCTTCCACTACCATCTTAACTTCATCCATAGCTTCCTGCATCGTTCTGCCCTGTCCCATCAGATATCCGGCCTTGCGGTTACGGCTGTGGACACTGGCACAGGTAACGATCAGATCTCCGATACCTGCCAGACCGCCAAATGTCTCAGCCGCACCTCCCATCTTTACACCAAGTCTTGATATCTCGGCAATTCCACGGGTAATTAATGCTGCTTTGGTATTATCGCCGTATCCCATGCCATCTGCAACTCCTGCCGCAAGTGCAATAACATTCTTAAGCGATCCACCAAGCTCAATTCCCAGAATATCCGGACTAATATATACACGGAACACTTCATTCATAAAGAGCTGCTGTAAATACTTTGCAGTCGCCTCTGTATGTGCTCCAATGCAGACCGTCGTGGGAAGGCCTCTTCCTACTTCCTCGGCATGACTTGGTCTGAAAGAACCGCCACATCTGCCTGCGGTATCTCTTCTTCAATTTGCTGAGACAGAGTCATCAGCGTATCTTCTTCTATTCCTTTTGCTACATCCACTAAGATCTGTCCATCTTTTACATATGGATTGATCTTTTTGCGGTATTTCTTACATGGATTGACGGTACTGCAAGTACAACTACATCCTTTTCTTCTACTGCCTCTTTTATATCCGCGGTAAAGAATATTCCCTCTGGAATCTTTACTCCAGGAAGCTTACTCACATGTTCTCTCTTCTCACTCAGCATGCGGACTTCTTCTTCCTGATATGACCAGACTGTCACATCATGTCCGTTTTTATATAAGAGCAGTGCCAGCGCTGTTCCCCAGCTTCCGGCTCCGATTACACTTACTTTTGCCATAAGAGCCTGTCCTTTTTTTTTATCGTCTCTGACTATTTTTATCTTTTCCCCGACACTGATCTTATTTTCCGTGCCGCTTAAAAGTCTCTTTATATTCGCTCTGTGTCTCCAGAATGCCAGTATCATCAAAAATGCTGCAATCCCATACATCTCATGCAGATACGCTACATTTTCCACATGAAATCCTCCGTGTTGACCATATACAATCACACTGATCAGATAAATCGTAACAACTGTCATATTTCCTTTCCTTTCTTTCCCTGATGAAGAATTTCAAAGCTGTACCACGGAATCCAAAGGCCTCACGAATCTTATTCTCCAGATATCTGGTATAAGAAAAGTGCATCAGTTCTTTATTATTTACAAAAATTACGAATGATGGTGGTTTTACCGCTACCTGTGTAATGTAATACAGTTTCAATCTCTTTCCTTTATCTGACGGTGGCTGCTGCATCGCAACTGCTTCTGTCATAATCTCGTTCAGGACACCGGTCGCAACACGCAGTGTCTGATTCTCGATCACCATATCGATCATATCATATAATTTATTCAAACGCTGTCCTGTCTCTGCTGACACATACATGATCTCTGCATATGGCATGAAAGAAAGCACACGACGTACATTATTCTCATACTCTTTCATGGTCTTGTCATTCTTCTCAATGGCATCCCATTTATTTACAACAATAATGATACCTTTTCCTCTTTCATGTGCGATACCTGCAATCTTCGCATCCTGTTCGGTGACACCTTCTGTCGCATCGATTACGACCAAAACGACATCTGCCCGTTCTACCGCCGTTACCGTACGGATGATACTGTAGCGTTCCAGTTCTTCTTTAATTTTTGCTCTTTTTCGTCGAAGTCCGGCAGTATCAATAAATACATATTCTTTTCCATTCCATTTGATGTCTGTATCAATAGCATCTCTGGTGGTGCCAGCAATATTGGATACGATCACACGCTGCTTTCCTGTCAAGTTTGTTGATGATAGAAGATTTTCCCTACATTCGGCTTTCCTACGATTGCCACTCTCGGACGGTCATCTTCTTTTTCTTCCGCTTCATGTTCCGGGAAATGTGCGATCACAGCATCTAACATATCACCGATTCCCAAGTCTGGAAGCTGCCGACACCGGAACCGGATCACCGATTCCCAGGTTATAGAACTCGTACACATCCGGCATGAACTTATCAAAATTGTCAACTTTATTCACAGCCAGAACGACTGGTTTGCCTGATCTGCGGAGCATATCCGCAACTTTTGAATCGGCATCTACAAGTCCCTGTCTGACATCCGTAATGAAAATGATCACATCTGCAGTATCAATAGCAATCTGTGCCTGTTCTCTCATCTGAGAAAGGATAATGTCTTTGCTCTCCGGTTCAATACCCCCTGTGTCAATCATAGTAAATTCTTTATCCAGCCATGTAACATCGGCATAGATACGGTCTCTTGTTACTCCAGGCGTATCTTTGACGATCGAAATCATCTCTCCCGCCAGTACATTAAAAAGGGTCGACTTACCTACATTCGGTCTTCCCACAATAGCAACTACTGGTTTACTCATCTTAACTCTCCTCTATATTTCATTCTATATTTGTCACTTAACGATACTATTATACATTACCTTTGTCAAATAGTCCAATCAGTAGTTGACCTTTTTTATAGAAAAAGTGATATAAATAATTAGGAGTAACTTAATATATAAAATACACAGGAGTTTTTATTATGCCAAATATCAAATTAATGGAAAGCGGACTTCCTGTTGCGCCACTTAAAATCGGTGCTCTGGAATCATGCCGCGAACTTGGTGAAAAAGTAAATGATTACATTGTACAATTCAGAAAAAGCACAATGGACAAGAACACAGATTCACCATTATATTATAATTACCTGCGTGACAATTATCTGATTGATTGTCCGTGTCCACGTTTTGGAAGTGGCGAAGCCAAAAGGACTTCTTACAGAATCTATCCGTGGGGCAGATCTTTTCCTCATGGTAGATGTCTGCAATCATAGTCTTACTTATTCTGTAAATGGTCATTTAAATCATATGTCACCGGACGACCATTATCAGGACTTAAAAAGAATGATTGCTGCTGCTAACGGAAAAGCACGCCGTGTCAACGTTGTAATGCCTTTCCTCTATGAAAGCCGTCAGCACAAGCGTACCAAACGTGAATCTCTGGACAGTGCCCTCGCACTTCAGGAACTGATCGATATGGGTGTATCTAATATATTTACATTTGATGCCCACGATCCACGTGTGTACAGAATTCCATTCCACTTCACGGATTTGACAGTTTCAACCCTCCGTATCAGTTCATGAAAGCATTGTTAAAAGCTGAGCCGGATCTTAAAGTAGACAAAGAACATCTGATGATCATCAGCCCGGATGAAGGAGCTATGCAGCGTGCTGTATACTTCTCTAACGTTTTGGGCGTGAATATGGGTATGTTCTACAAACGTCGTGACTATTCAACGGTTGTAAATGGAAAAAACCCGATCGTCGCTCACGAATTTTTAGGTGAACATCTTGATGGAAAAGATGCGATCATCATTGATGATATGATTTCTTCCGGTGAAAGTATGCTCGATGTTGCAAAACAGATTAAAGACCGTGGAGCAAACCGCGTATTTGTCTGCACTACATTCGGACTTTTTACAGACGGATTCGAGAAATTCGATGAATATTATGAAAAAGGATATATCGACCGTGTGATTACTACCAATCTTACTTATCTTCCTGCCGAGGCAAAGGAAAAACCTTATTTCCTGATTGCAGACATGAGTAAATTCATTGCATTGATCATTGATTCTATGAATCATGACATCAGTATCGGAAAAGTTATGGATCCAACTGAGAAGATTCACCGTCTCTTGAGAAACACAAATACTTCGTTATAAACGAAAATACAGAGAACTTTTACCGGTTGATCCTGCATTTTTAATAAAAGAACCTGCCATTAGGTTTTTTTTGTTTAATTTATAAAATCACTGTAAGCAGTTCCGTTTTCAACGTCTTGTTTTTTTGCCGCTGCCATTTCCGAAACCGTTACAAGCTGATAACCTTCTTCTTCAAGTTTTGGAATAAGTTCCAGTGCTGCGTCAATCGTCTGACTATGAATATCATGCATCAGTACAATATCCCCATCTTTCAGATTCTTCATTACACTGTCAATCGTGCTCTGCGTGTTCCTTGTCTTCCAGTCCAGTGTATCCACATTCCAGAGAATCATTGGCATGCCCACATTGATTTTACCGTATCATTGATTGCACCATACGGAGGTCTGAGCAGCGTTGCCGGACTTCCACAAATATTTTTTATATTCCGGTTCGTATCATCAACTTCTTTTTTTACTGCCGCACCATCAATCTTTGTCAGCTGCTGGTGATCATATGAATGATTTCCCAGTTCATTTCCGTCTTTCAACATCTGCTTTATGGCATCAGGATATAATTTCACATTTTTCCAAGCATAAAAAATGTCGCATGCGCATTATATTTTTTCAACTGATTCAGAAGTTCTGACGTTCTTGGTCCGACCGTCATCAAAAATGTAAGTGCGATCATTGGTTTTCCCGGATCTATTGCTACTTTTTTCTTTCGAAATCAGCTCTCCCCTTTTCGTTGAATTTGCATTTCTCAAGTCCGATCTTTACCTCTCCTGTTGCTACAATCCCTTTTGAATCAAAATAATATTCTTTTTCATTGATTGTCTGCCAGCCGGTCAGTGCTTTTCCTTCATCTGTCAGATAAGCCTTTCCATCATCTTTGGCCATCCATCCGGATCTCTGCATAATTCCTTTTTTATCAAAGCAATAAAGTGCACCTTCTATCATCTGCCAGCCGGTTACTTTATTTCCATCCGAATCAAAATAATATGTATTTCCTTTTGATACCACAAAATCCGATGTTATATATGTTCCATCGTATTTTTTAAATTTATTTCCTTCCCATACACCAGTCAGTTCTTTACCTTACATGTTCCGTTCTTTATTGTAACCTGTACCTTTTTTTCCAGTCTCCTTCAGTTTTTTTTTTTAATATTCTGAATTTAATTTCGCAATGATCACATACGTTCCTTCTGTATTCGAATCCGCTTTGCTTAAAAATGTAATATTCTTTTTTTTTTTCAGATCTTTAGCGAAATCTTCTGCTGTATAATCTTTTGTTAATTTGTTTCTATCTTTATCCCGGATCTTTATGTCCGCCGAATAAGCCGGAAGCTGTTCTCCTGCTTAATCTCTACATCCGCCACCTGTATGGTTATCTGCGCCGGTTTTCGCAGGATTCCTCTTACTACCGGTATTGCAATCGCAACTATACAAATAGTAAAAAGAGCAAGACCCACCCGAATGTTTCTTACTCTTCTCCGATTCCTTCGTCTTCTTCGAATTTCTGTATTATCCATCCCTAGTATCCCCCAGATTTCATATCATTGCACAATCCTAGGATACTCTAATTCGACATATTTCGCAATTAAGGGATTCTTACAAATTTATTAAGTTTTGTTTAACATATGACACGTACACGTAACACTTCACCAATCTGTTTTAATTCCTCTACAACACCATCCGGCACCTCAGAATCTACATTGATCATCGTATATGCATATTTTCCCTTACTCTTATTTGTAAGGTCTGCGATGTTCATATTGTCTTTTGGCAAGGATCGCTGATATCTGACCGATCATATTCGGCACATTGTGATGTAATACCAGAATACGCGTCTTATCGCCTCTCAGTCCCATATCACAGTCCGGATAGTTCACGGAATGTTTGATATTACCATTTTCCAGATAATCCATCACTTCTTTGACTGCCATCTTCGCACAATTATCTTCGGACTCTTCTGTAGATGCTCCGAGATGAGGAATTACAATCGCGCCTTTGACACCTGCGATTTCCGGTGTCGGGAAGTCTGTGACATAATGTTTTACTTTTCCAGCAACAAGTGCATCTACCATTGCCTCGGAATCCACCAGTACATCCCTTGCAAAGTTCAGCACGATCACTCCTTCTTTCATAAGACCCAGGGCATCTTTTCCGATCATGCCTTTCGTACTGTCAAGTGCCGGTACATGAACCGTGATATAATCACAGTTTTCATAAATTTCATCTACATTTGTTGTATGATGGATACTTCTTGACAGTCTCCATGCAGAATCTACGGATACATACGGATCATATCCATACACTTCCATACCAAGATGTGTTGCCGCATTTGCAACCAGAACTCCAATTGCACCAAGACCGATCACACCAAGTTTTTTTGCCTTCCAGCTCCTGTCCGGCAAATGCTTTTTTCGCTTTTTTCTGCATCTTTTGCAATATTGCCATCCTCTTGTTCTCCTGTACCCAGTTGATACCGCCAAGGATATCTCTGGATGCAAGCAGCATACCGGCGATCACCAACTCTTTTACACCATTCGCATTGGCTCCTGGTGTATTAAATACAGCGATTCCCTGCTCCGCACATTTGTCCAGTGGAATATTATTTACACCCGCACCGGCTCTTGCAATAGCTTTCAGATCCGGTGCAAATTCCATCTCGTGCATTGCTGCACTTCTTACCAGGATCGCATCAGCCGTCTCCGGTGTGCTTACAGGTGCATAGTCTTTTGTAAATTCATCCAGTCCTACCTGTGAAATTGGATTCAGATTATGATACTTATACATGATTACAGATTCTCCTTTTCAAATGCTTTCATAAATTCTACCAGTTTTTCTACCCCTTCGATTGGCATCGCATTGTAGATACTTGCACGCATACCGCCGACACTTCTGTGTCCTTTCAGGTTCTCGAATCCGGCTTTTTTGCCTCTTTCACGAATTTTGCATCCAGCTCTTTATTACCTGTTATAAATGGAACATTCATAAGTGAACGGTCTTTTGGAACAACCGTGTACCTTTGAATAATTTACTTTCATCCAGGTAATCATAGAGAATCTTTG
>VOFC01004521.1_pt1 | contig 33271 bp, 52 predicted proteins | sample 5384161 | NCBI WGS metagenome assembly VOFC01 (sample SAMN12384722, study PRJNA508395) | human gut metagenome | isolation source: healthy gut B | host: Homo sapiens
AAGAAAGAGCAGGAGAGTACACCCATGGGGATGCCGCGCCTGCGGCATCCCCGACCATAAACGAGGAAGGAAAGAAGACGTATGAAAGCAACCGGGATCGTCAGAAGAATCGATGAGCTTGGCAGAATCGTCCTGCCGATTGAGCTGCGGCGGACGATGGATATTGAGGAGCGGGACAGGGTCGAGATCTATCTGGAGGGAGATCTGATTATTGTCCGTAAGTTTGAGCAGACCTGTCTGTTCCGCGGCGCAGCGCGGAATCTGATTGCTTTAGGAGAAAAGCGTATGCAGGGACTGCATCCGCGCACTCAACAAAAAAGCCGACGATTAAAAGAAGAGCCCCATATGCACAGACAGCGGAAGCACCGAACATACGGTGTTTCCGCTGTTTGCCGAAAATCAGCAGGAATAGAAAAAGCATACAGGCTCCGATTCTGCGCGCTCCATCCGGATACCGAACGTGGAAGAAGCAGCGCTGACGGAGCGATTAGGAGAGACAGAGCCGGGACAGTCTGCCTTATCCTTTCACCGCACCGGCACCGGCGGTGCAAAAACACGAAGATCACCGTGACCGGGACGGCCGCGACGATGGAGGCCGCCATCATGTACCCCCCCAGTTCGTCGACGCCCGCCGAGGAACTGCAAGAAAACGTGACGAATAGAGCAGGTCGTTCAGAACCGTACCGGCACCGAAACATGGAAAACGGCGGAGAAGCCTGAAATGCTGGAGTGAGATTCAGTTTGACAAAAAGATGGCCGCTAGACCTGTCAACTGGCAGGTCTGAAGGCATTTTATGGGCGGTTTCTTGACAAGAACGGCGTTTGCTGGTAAATTGGAAATATAAATAAGACAAAGACCTAATTGTAAATTTGGAAAGAGGAGGATGCAGACGATGAAAAAGAGAATCATTCGCGGATGTTTGCGGATCGCAACTCTGGCGGTCGCGGGCGGTGTGCTTGGATGGCTGAGCAGCATCCTGTTCGGTGAGCGTGCGCTCATTACAGAGCTCCCCGTTGTGGTGACCCTGGGCGCGAGCATTGGCATTTTGTCCGGTGTTGTGTTGTTCCCGGAGAAAGCATAGCTGCAGACTGCAGAGCCCCGGGGAGCAGAAGATAGGAAGCAGACAGAAGAACTGGCGCGAAGCGCCGGGAAAGGAGCGGGATATGGCAATCAAGGCAATTACAACGGACAGCTTCCGGGATGATGTGTTGAAAACGAGAAAGCCGGTTCTGGTGAAGTTCTGGGCACCGTGGTGCGGGTATTGCCGCGCTCTTGCACCGGCGCTGGAGTCGATTGAAAAGCAGTATGAGAATCTGGTTTCTGTGGGGCGTATCAATTTTGATACGGAAACAGCTGTGGCGCGCAGATATAACATTCATAAGCTGCCGACCCTGCTGCTGTTTATCAACGGAGCCGTGGCTGGATTTCTGATCGATCCTTCTTCTGAGAGAAGGAGATCGACGCATTTTTAAAGAAAATGCTCGGGCTGAATGTAGGAGGTCTGTATGGCAAATATGTATGATATTGTGATCATCGGCGGCGGCCCCGGCGGGTATTCGGCTGCATTATATGCCGCGAGAGCAGGGCTGCATGTGGCTGTGATTGAGAAGCGGGCCATTGGCGGGCAGGCGATCCGAAGTGAAAATATTGAGAACTATCCGGGCTTCGACGCCGGGATCGACGGGCTGAGCCTGAGCGAAAAAATGCAGCGCGGTGCAGAGCGGTTCGGTGCGGAAATGGTGATGGATGAGGTGCGCCGCGTACACCTGATGCAGCCAGTCAAGGTGATTGAAGCGGCGAAGCAGACCTATCAGGCACCCACCGTCATTCTGGCGACCGGTGCGCCGCCCAGAAAGCTCGGTGTGGAGGGCGAGGAGGAGATGCTGGGACGCGGTGTTCACTATTATGCCGCTTGCCGCTCTATGATGTACCGGCGAAAAACAGTTGCAGTGATCGGGGAGGGGGAGCAGGCTGCCGAGGCGGCGATGCTCCTTTCCCGCATCGCCAAGCGAGTCTGTCTGGTACATAGAGGCGACCACATGGAGATCAGTCCGGCCTATGCAGGCAAGCTGAAAATGATGCGAAACATTGAACGCTAGGGTCGTCGTTAGTTTCTCATGGATAAAAAGAAACGGCGGCTCTGATTTCTCAAAACCGCCGCTTCATTATGTGCGCGTGTAAAATTGTCTGCTGCACGACGGTTTTTTTCTTTTGCCGTCGTGCGGCAGATAAGTTATTATATTATCCAAACAGCAGAGTCGATACGGGAAGTTTTCAAGCAGCGGAGAGTTCTCTCCGATTTGCAACGGCTTGAAAACAAATAGATACTGCCATTGCCGCAGAAATGACGTAGCTTATCATTGTCATACCGTCGCTACCAAACATGAATAACGGAACAAAAGAAAGCACGAAGGCAATTACACTACATACAAAAACAGCTTTTTTGCGTTTTTTCGCTTTTTCGTATCTGCATAAAATGGTAATTCCAAGTATGACAACAGCAACCGTCAATATACCCGTGAGCATTGGAGAAAAGTTTGCATATCCCACTAAGTTCAAATCGAAATACGAATAAGTATGTATCACTCTTTCCGTCGGGCTGGGTGCGAAAATCAAAACAGCTCCAAGAGGCAATAGTTCCAAAATCAGCGAAATAGCATGAAATGCGATGCCAACTGCATAGAAAGCCCTGTCTGTTAATTTCACGGTTTTACCCTCTTTCTTTAAGTAGGTGCGAAGTACAGCAATTCCAATGAAAACAATGCCACCTACCCAATAGTATTTTCTACTTGTTAAGAAAACGGGAGAGATCACCAAGGCCAATCCAATAAGGAAAAGAACAAGATTTACCATATTCGCAAGCATCCGACTTGAGTACTTCAATGAATCTAAAATAATCCTATCGGTTTGGTCTTTCATTTCCGCCTCCTCAATTATTTTGCCCGACAGCAACTCACCAACCGACACGCCTAAAATATCTCCAAGCGGTTTTAGCAATGAGGTGTCCGGCAATCCCTTTCCTGTTTCCCAGCGAGATATTGCCTTATCTGTTACCATGATTTTTTCAGCCAGTTCCTTTTTGTGTACCCCTTTTGCTTTCGGAGTTCTGCAATAAAGCGGCCTGTTGTTTTTGCGTCCATATATCTTCCTCCTGATGGATAAATCTTAACGCATTGTCATTGAGAATGCACCCTATGAATCATAGAATAAGTGCTTTCATTGGCGAAAAATCCTTTTTTCATTCTAATACAATGCGAGGGAATACTCAAGCACGTGATACGAAACAAAACATCCTACTCTATATTGTTTTCGCCATCCGGCATCCCCGCCGCATATTCCAGCAGTTGCTCCGGAGAGATTTTATAGAGCTTTGCAAGGGCGATCAGATTGGAGGTGTTGGGGTCGCTGAAGCCGTTCTCCCACGTGGAAACGGACTGGCGGCTGACACGCAGCGTTTCCGCCGCAAACTCCTGCGTCATCTGGCAGCGGATACGGTTTTCCTTCAATGCCTCGCCCAGGGATTTGGCGACAGCCTTCTTTTCCTCCCGCACCTCCTTGGAATTAACATACTTTTTGAGTGCCTTTACGATTAGAATATGGAAACATGGAAAGAAAAGAGCCTATGTTGGCACCAAGGTTAGGCGCCAACATAGGCTCTTCGTTTGCAGGGGATTGGAATCAGGAAAGAAGACGAAAACCATCCCGGTATTTTATAGAATGCTTCAGATCTCGCCCATACAGGCAGTGCATCGGAGGTTCGCACACAATTTATTGCACCGGCAGCTCTACCGCAATGGTGGAGCCCTTCTCCGAGCTTGCCTCCACCCAAACGGAGCCGCCGTGGAGGTCGGCGATCTCCCACACCAGCGAGAGCCCCAGCCCCGCGCCGCCGTACTCGCGGCTACGGGATCTGTCCACCCGGAAAAAGGGCTGGAAGATGCTTTGCTGATACTCCTCCGGAATGCCGCAGCCGGTGTCGGAGACACGAATCAGGAGCTTTTCCGGCTCCTGTGCGACGGAAACCCGCACCGAGCCGCCCGGTCGGTTGTACTTGACGGCGTTCTCTGTCAGGTTGAAGATCAGGCGGTAGATCAGCGCGTCGCTGCCGGTCATGACGCCGTCGCCCTCCGCTTTTAGCGTGACACCGCGCTTTTCTGCCAGCGGGGCGAGGTCTGTGAAGATTTCCTCGATCATTGGGATAAGCTGAATCTGCTCGTTCCGCGCCACCTGCTGCAAATTACTCATCTCCAGCAGGGTTTTTGTCATCTGGGACAGCCGCTCCGTCTGCTCACGCAACAAAAGAAAGAAATGCTGCTGTTTCCGGCAGTACATCGGGGTGCTCTGCGGAGAACAGCTCCAGCTGCGCCTGCATCAGCGCAAGCGGCGTGCGCAGCTCGTGGGCGGCGTTGCCGGTGAACTGCCGCTGAGCGGCAAAGGCGTTGTTCAGCCGTTCAAGCATCTGATTGAAGGAATGGCTGAACTGGCGGAACTCCGGCAATACGTCCTCGTTGATCTTCATGTCTGCAAGGTTGCTCAGCTGCACCTGCTCGACCTGCGAGGCAAAGCTGCGCAGAGGCTTGAGGGCGCGTCCGCTGACGAAGTAGGCAAGAATGCCGCTCAATACCGTCACAGCCACCGTGATGTACCAGTTGGTGCGCACGAAAGCGCCCCTGTACCCCATCGACGACGATGGTCAGCTCATCGTCGGGCGCTACGAGCTGCGGGTCAAAGCTCGCCGCTCCGCCATCATTCGGATCACAGTGCCGCCGCCTTGTAAACGTGTCCGCGATTTTGTCCATATAGTACACACCGGAGGAACAGAGCAGCAGATTCATAGCCACGCAGGTGACGCCGATGAGCAGAACAGTCATCAGGGTGATACGCCATTGTAAAGAGCCGCTTCATTCTTCAGTGCCCCCCATCAGATAGCCTTCGCCGATGCGGTTGCGAATTGGGTCATAACCTAATGCAGCGCGCAGTTTTTTACGCAGGGCAGAGATATGCACACGGATGGAGTTGCTGAAGCTGTCCACACTGTTGTCCCAGACATGCTCCATCAGCTCCTCCTGACTTACCGGCCGTCCCTGATGTACCATCAGATATTCAAGAATACCTGTCTCCTTGCGGGTCAGCGCCAAGGTCTGCCCGTTAACGGTGGCGGTACGGGAACGGGTATCGAAGCTCAGAGCCGCCGCAGGTCAATATCACATCCTGCTGGGTGAACTGCCGCAGGGTCAGGCTGCGAATGCGAGCCTCCAGCTCGGCAAATGGAAAGGCTTTGCCAGATAGTCATTGGCGCCCGCGTCTAACCCCTCCACCTTGTCCTCCACCTCGCCCCGGGCGGAGAGAATCAGTACTTTGTCTCCCGGTCGGTCTGCCGCAGGGTGCGCAGCACCGTCATGCCATCCCTCCCCGGCAGATTCAAATCAAGCAGAACCAGATCGTAGCGCTCCACGCCCAGCAGCTCCAACGCCTTCTCCCCGTCGTAGCAGCAGTCCACGCTGTATGCCTGGCGCCGCAGGCTGCGGACGATGGTTTCGCACAGGGCGCGTTCGTCCTCAACTATCAAAAGACGCATGGGAGCCCTCCTTTTTTATTTTCATTTTTTGTTGTTCCTAATTATAGCAAAAGCAGATAAGATTTGTGTTAAATTTTCATTCTTAACGAGGAATTTACCTCTCCTGCGCTATGATGTTGGCAGAAAAACGAAAGGGTGATGAAACATGAGCCACGGAAAAAAGGCGGCGGCGCAGGCCGTGCTGCTGATGGCGGGAATCGCCATGGTGTGCTTCGGCGTCTGGCGCGGCGAGGCCGCCACGGTGCTGAGCAAAGCGATCAAATTATGTCTGGAGTGTGTGGGCATTGGATAAAAAGTTTTCGGGTGTATCACAGGTTATGTCCCGCTTCCGGGGCTGGATCCAGGCGGGAGCAACCTTATTGACCAACCTGCACCTGCCGAACTTCTCAAGGGCGGACTGTATCAGGGGGCAGGGAAAACCGTCTGCGTGCCGGGGCTGAACTGCTACTCCTGTCCGGCAGCCTCCGGCGCCTGTCCTATCGGTGCGTTTCAGGCGGTGGTGGGTTCCTCGAGATTCAGCTTCTCCTATTATATCACAGGCTTTCTCATTTTGCTGGGAGTTTTGCTGGGGCGCTTTATCTGCGGTTTTCTGTGTCCCTTTGGCTGGCTTCAGGAGCTGCTGCATAAGATCCCCACGAAGAAGCTCTCCACAAAGAAGCTGAGGCCACTGCGTACATCAAGTACGCCGTGCTGCTGGTGATGGTAATTCTGCTGCCGGCGTTTCTCGCCAACGACGTAGGCATGGGTGATCCCTTCTTCTGTAAGTATCTCTGCCCGCAGGGTGTGCTGGAGGGGTGCTATCCCGCTGTCCCTTGCCAATGCCGGCATACGAGCGGCGCTGGGCAGCCTGTTTACCTGGAAATTCGCTATCTTGCTGGCGGTGATCGTGCTGAGCGTAGTACTTTACCGTCCCTTCTGCAAGTGGCTGTGCCCGCTGGGTGCGTTCTATGCGCTGCTGAATAGGGTCTCTCTATTCCAAATGAAGGTGGATAAAAACAAGTGCGTCTCCTGTGGGAAATGCGCCAAAGTCTGCAAGATGGATGTGGACGTGACAAAGACGCCCAACCACACCGAGTGCATCCGCTGTGGAATGTGTATACGCGCCTGTCCCACCAACGCCGTCAGTTTCCGCTACGGCTTCGGCGACGGTAAAGACGGGGCGACGCTGCGAAAAAAACAACAAAATAAGGAGGAAACAAAAAAATGAACAAAGAAGATACTGGCTCTGCTGCTGGGCGCGCTGATGGTGCTGGCCTTGGCGGCCTGCGGTGCAAAGGACAACGATGACAAATGCGGCGGATATGAGCGGCAAGCTCCGCCATGACCGACGAGCCGAAAACCGCCGAGGAGGCGGTCACCATGTACAAGGAACTGATGGCGGGGGAGACCGCGCTTTTCTCGGAGAATACCGCGCTTGGGAAAAGGTCTTTATGGAAGCTGACAAGGGCATGGCCATGATCGAGGACGGGAAAAACTACGGCGACTTCCTGCTGGATACCGTCGAGAACGCGAAGGATCAGTTCACCGACAAGGAGTATGAGTGGTTGAAGGAGTCAGCCACGGAGATCAGCAATATTGAAAACAAGCTGACCGAGTTGGAAAGAGAAGTATCCCGAGCTCATGCAGAAATCCATGGACGGCGATATGAGCGTGCCCGCAGGCAGCGACATGACATGACCATGCCGCCTGATGACGGCAGCATGCAGAAATTCCCCGCCTTTGAGGGGAAGGACCTGGACGGCAACCCCGTCAAGAGCAATGAGCTGTTCTCCGCCAACGCCGTCACCGTCGTGAATTTCTGGTTCACCACCTGCAAGCCCTGCGTGGGCGAGCTTTCCGAGCTGGATGCACTGAACAAGGAGCTTGCGAAGAAGGGCGGCGCACTCATCGGTGTCAACACCTCCACATTGGATGGCGATGAGGCGGCAATTTCCGAAGCAAAGATGTACTGGCCAAGAAGGGCGTGACCTACCAGAATGTGTATTTCGCCTCCGACGGCGAGGCGGGAAAGTTCACCACCAATATCTTTGCCTATCCCACCACCTATGTGGTTGACCGCAGCGGCAACATCGTGGGCGACCCCATCGTAGGCGCCATCACGGAAAAGAAACAGGCGGAGACGCTGCAAAAGCTCATCGATCAGGCTCTTGCCGCCGATATGGGCTGACCCGAGATTTAGATTTAAAAAGTGCCTGCTGCGCGCCATTGCATTGCCCCGGCGCAGCAAGGGGCAGAGTGAGCCCAGCTTCCCCTGAAAGGAGGAAACGCGATGTATCGAAGCGTATTGGTACTGCTTTTCGCATCAGTGCTGCTGCTCAGCGGCTGCGCCGCCGGGCAGCAGACTGTGCCGAAGGAAAAGAGCGGACAGGAAACAAACATGGGCGGACAGGCTTTTGACCGGTCTGACGAGGAGATCACCTATATGGACACCACGGACAATGTCATCTATCTGGCGGGCGGCTGCTTCTGGGGCATGGAACAGCTGATGCAGTCCATCCCCGGCGTCATCGATGCCGAGAGCGGCTACGCCAACGGCACCTGCGAGGCGGACGCCGATTACAAGACTGTCTGCAAGGGCGAGACCGGCTTTCGGGAGACCGTGCGGGTGGAGTATGACCCCGAGCAGGTGAGCCTTGACGCGCTGCTGCTGGCCTACTTCTATGTCATCGACCCCACGGTGCAAAACCGGCAGGGCAACGACCGGGGCAGCCAGTACCAGACCGGCGTTTACTTCACCAACGAAAGTGCCAGAGAAACGGTGAAGCGCATCGCGGAGATCGAGCGCGGCCGCAGTGAGAAATTCTTCGTGGAGATCGGCCCACTCAAGAACTACTACCCCGCCGAGGAGTACCACCAGAACTACCTCGAAAAGAACCCGAACGGCTACTGCCACATTCCGCGCGCGGAGATGGAGCTTTTCTCCAGGCTGCGCATCGACCCGGGCGACTATCAGAAGCCTGCGGCGGAGTCCATCCGGGACAAGCTGACGGCGGAGCAGTACCGCGTCACGCAGGAGAGCGGCACGGAGCGCGCCTTCACGGACGAGTTCTGGGACAAGTTTGAAAAGGGCATCTATGTGGATGTCGTCACTGGCGAGCCGCTCTTTTCCTCCACGGATAAGTACGAGAGCGGCTGCGGCTGGCCTGCTTTCACAAAGCCCATTGAGAGTCCCTGCCGTGGTGGAACTGGAGAGCCGATTTCAAAACGGAGAAGCACATGTATCTTTTTCAAATAAGCAACTACGATGACCCCGCCGTGGACAGAGAAACCGCAGGACTGCTGCACCGGCATTTGGAAGCTGAGAGTCGGCGGCACTGCCCCGCTATGTGGAATGTGATAGACCACATCAGAACTCACGCCGCGAAAGGCCCGGCGCGCGAAAAGCAGACGGTGCGCTGCCGCATTTATGGCGTGTTCCTGCTGGCGTTTGGCCTTTTGACGCTGATTCTCGGCTTGATGCCGCCAAGAACCACCGATGTGATCATTGTGGGCGGAGCCGTGATTATTGCAGGCTTGCTGGAGTTTGCCCTTGCTCGTGGAAGAACATCGCCGCGCATACCGGCGTCCTGCAAAAAGGAGGCGCGGAAAGCGCTGAGCTGCGGCGCACCGTTGATTGGGAAAAGCTCAAAACCACTATCCGTTTCGAGGATGCCGGCATAACGATCTGCGCGGAGGAGAACGAAGAACATCTCCCGTACACACGAATAAAGAGCGCCTTTGAATCATTGCATCTATGGCTTGTGGTCTGCGACGATGAACACGCGCTGCTGCTTCAGAAAAAGGACCTGAGGTCCGGGAACGCAGACAGCTTCCTCTCTGACATCATTTCAAAAATGAACACAGGAACGGATGTATCCAGCTGAACGCAGCAGCTATGTGACGTTACCAGCCCGTTTGTCCCAGTAGGACTTCAACTATGGTCCAGCTATCGACGGAAGCATACAAATGAGCGATTACCAGAAGGATGATCGGAGGCAGATGAATAAGCGAGGGATAGCTTTTATAGCGGTAGATATCAGGGCTGTTGTCAGCAAAATGTAGGAACAAGAGACCAATCGGCAGGCAACAAACATGCGAGTTGAAGCAGCATTTTATATCCGCCTAAGAAAGATCCAGTAGGCATTCGGCCACTGAGAACACACCATCTGATACCTCCCCTGTTCAGATCTTCTGAACAGCCATCCATGTTGAAAGCGGAGAGACTGCGATACAGCAATCTCCGCTTTTCTGTCGTGATCTCCTGCTTTGAGCGGAGAGGCCGAACCTGCACGACAATGAAAAAACATGGCTCCAAGCCGGGACAGGCGGTTCTTATGAGGTATCCTCACATCTGCAGCACTGTCGACGCTGCCGAATGGCAGCCTTCCTTCATTCACCTATGGCTGGGCATCGGATGCCCTGACTTTTGCGGTCTTTTGAGGATATGCCTCCCCCGCCCACCACCACTAACCCTCGAATATCCTTATGCCCACAGCGATATCGCTGTGGGCTTTTTGCGTCCTTTGGGCGAGCCTCGCTGCCGTAGCCCTCCTGTGTTCTGAAATTTACATCCAACAGATTTCAGAATATGGAGGAACCAAAAATGTATGACAGACGGAGCATCTACGCACTGAACAAGAAAAATCCAGATGCCATTGTACTTCCAGACGCCGATGGAAATCTGATTTGCCTGACCTGCGCTGATTTCACCGATGAAGCAGAGTTTCGCCGTTGGAAAGAGGTGGTCGGACCAGGACTTTCACGCAGAGCACAAAAGCGATGTGGAGGAAAGCGACCACACCACATCTATGGACATGGTTCCGGAAGCCGCCCTTGCTGTTCCCAATGAGGAGGCTTTGGCAGCGGAAAGGCAGGTCAGAGAAGCTCAGATTCGTTGTGCGGAGGCGGCGGTTTCTGGGATCAGAAGCATACTGACTGGTGCACAGTTTTATAGACTCCGGCAGTATTGCATCGAAGGGAAAACAGAGAGCGAAATCGCCGAAGCAGAAGGCGTCACACAGTAGGCTGTGTCTAAATCGCTGGTCTCCGCTTTGAAAAAATCGAGAAAATTTTTGAAAAGGGGTCCAAAAATGGTTGTGAAAAAGCCTGAAAAAAGATGATTAGTGAAGGGACAAGTATCCCCCATCCTCTGAACCTTGAAAAACACCGCCCAGGCGGTCATATCCGGTGACTGGAATACCTTTGCTGACGGCGCGAGCGTCAGACCGGGTGCGCGAGGACCACCTGTGCGGAGCATTCTCCGCATATTAGGACGGCCAATGGAAGGTGCAGAGCGATACCCACCCAGGTCAAATGCAGTTTTGGCAGGCTGCTTCGCCATGACCCCGTCAGCTTACAATGATACTCCTGTACGCAGCTCCGAGAGATCCTCGGAGGGGTGAAACCCCCGTGACGCGCGCCAGCGCGGTTCCAGCCACCGCCCTTGCCTGGGAAAGTAGTGTCGAATACAGGCAGCAACGCAAGAGCAAGAAGGCCGCTCCGCAAGGGAGCAGTTCCGCCCCGTTACGGAGCGGCCTTTTCCGCTTTGCGGCAGAAGTATGGGGATCGTCCACCTCCTCTTTCTTTTTCCCGCCATCCATTCTCTTCTCTCTTTTAATCCTCTGAACGGCCTGCATTCAACCTCCTCCTTATCCCCCGGACGATCCTCATATTTGTGCCGCAAGGCAAAATTCAGAAAAGAGGTACCGATATGGATCAGAACATTAATTATTACGGCATCATCCTTCTGCTGCGCCAGCTTCGGGAAAGCGGCAGCTTCAGCGAAAAAAAGGAGCTGCGGAGGGCGGCGGCACGGATCGCCGCGGACAGCGGCGCGGACATTATGATTTCTCTCTGATTTTCTCCATCTTTCAGTAGCTTTCTGAACAAGGTTGTGGTAGTGTTTGTGTTGCAAAACAGGAGGTGAGCAGACATGGCGGAAAAGCATCTGACAGACGGCACAACGGCGCTGACAGCGCTAGCCCCGCGTCATCAAGATCGAGGCAGCGGAGAAGTCGCAGAATGCACAGCTGCGGGTAGCGGCCTATACCCGTGTCAGCTCGGACTCCGATGACCAGCTCAACTCCTTCGCGGCGCAAAACTGCTACTACGCCGAGCTGATCTCCGGCAAGGCTGAGTGGCGCATGGTGGATATCTACGCCGATGAGGGCATCACAGGCACCTCCGCCGCAAAGCGGGAGGACTTCCAACGCATGATGGCGGACTGCCGCAGAGGGCTCATCGACCAGATCCTCGTCAAATCCATCTCCCGCTTCGCCCGGAACACAAAGGACTGTCTGGAGGCAGTGCGGGAGCTGAAGGAGCTGGGCGTCAATGTCCGCTTCGAGCGCGAGGGCATCGACATCGCCAATGTGAGCAGCGAGCTCATCACCGCCATCTACGCCGCCTTCGCCCAAAAGGAGAGCGAATCCATCTCCGGCAATATGCGCTGGAGCTATCAGCGCAGGATGGAAAGCGGCGAGTTCAACACCTGCCGCGCCCCCTGGGGCTTCCGGCTGGACGGGAAAAGCCTTGCCGTCCACGAGGAGGAGGCCGAGATCGTGCGGCGCATCTTCCTTGAATATCTCTCCGGCAGGAATCCGCGGGAGATTGCGGAAATCCTGAACGCCGAGGATACATCGGGACGGATATGGAAATATAAGGCTGTGGATTACATCCTGCAAAACGAGCGTTATGCAGGCAACGCTCTACTGCAGAAGCGATACACGACCGCTACCCTCCCCAAGCAGCAGAAGATCAACCACGGGGAGCGCGAAATGTACTATGTGGCGGATAGCAACGAAGCCATTATTCCACAGGAGCTATTCGACCGCGCAAAAGAACTGCGGCAAAAAGGCGCAGCGTCGGGCAGACTGTCACCCATGGAAGGCTCTGCGTCCGGATGCGCTGCTCCTGCGGCTCCCGCATCCGGGCAAAGCAAGTCAATGGCAGATGGTACTGGTGCTGCTGCCGACACGATGAAAAAGGCGACTGCGCCATCAAGCCCGTGCCGGAAGCGCAGACGGATGAAGCCTTCTGCCGCCTCTACTATAAACTCAAGCATCAGAGCCTCCCTATTCTGGAGCAGATGCTCGAGACTCTCCGGGCGATCCGTGATCGCAGGTTGCTCTGGAGCGAGGACATCGTTTCCCTCAACAAAAAAAATATCCGAACTCTCCAGTCAGAATCAAACGCTGGCCTTCCTCAAGCAAAACGGCCTCGTTGATCCTGACATTTTTATATCCAAAAGCAACGAACTGACCCGTCAGCTCCGGCAGGCCAAGCTGGATAAAGAGGAACTTATGGCTGCCGAGGGGGATGCCACCGCCCAGCGGACGCGGGAGCTGATAGCCCTGCTGGAGGATGGGCCGGACTTCCTCGACTACCCCGACACAGAGCTGTGTGGCGCACTTATTGCGGAAATCATCGTGGAGAGCAACGACACCCTCCGCTTCCGCCTGCATAACGGGCTGGAGCTGCGGGAATCCATTGAGAGGACGGTGCGATAATGGGAAACCGAAAGCAGCCCTTCGGCTACCGTATGACGCTGGGCGAGATCACGATCCTGCCGGAGGAAGCGGAGCTGGTACGGTTTATCTTCAATGCTACAGCATGGGAGCCACGCTGGGTGAGCTGACCAAGGCACTCTGCCGGCAGGAGATTCCCTACTATGAGGGGCGGTCATGGAACAAAAACATGGTCTCCCGTATTTTAGAGGATGGCCGATATATCGGAGGGAAAGGTTATCCGGCACTCATCGAGCCGGAGCAACTCCGCGTGGCAGCGGAAAAGAGGACGGCAAGAGCATGCCCACCGCAGAAAACACCGGCGCAGAAGGCATTGCGGCGGCTCTGCGGCGCACCGCCCTCCGAGCGGGTGGATAAGATCGTCACCAGATCTGCTCAACGAGCTCATACGCTGCCCCGACCGTGTCCGGCCAGTGGCATCCCAAGTGGTCGGCGCTGCCTGCGGAAAAATGCGGGAGGAGCTGACCTCCGCGCTGGAGCGGCAGCCCATCGACGAGGACAACGCCAGAGCGTTGCCTCCTTCAACTGGCGGCAGAGCAGTACGACGCTATTGGAAACACGGAATACGAAACCGTGCGACTGCGGCGGCTGCTCACCGGCTGCATGCCCATGACGGAGTTGGACGCGGAACTGCTACAAAGCACGGTGTCAAAGGTGCGTGTGACGAGCAAATGCGTGACCGTGACGCTGAAGAACGGGCAGACCATAGAGAGGAGAGATCAGCTGTGAACGAAACCGCCCCAAGAGTCATTAAGATCCCCGCAAAGCCGGAGTCGGTCCGGCAGGCGGAGCTGCAAAGACAGCTCCGAGTCGCCGCCTACTGCCGGGTCTCCACCAAGGAGGAGGATCAGGCAAACAGCTACGAGGTGCAAAAAGAATACTACACCGACAAGATCATGACCAATTGGGCGTGGACCATGGCCGGGATCTTCGCAGACGAGGGCATCACCGGCACCTCGGTGAAAAAGCGCGAGGACTTCATGCGTATGATCCGCCACTGCCGCCAGAGGAAGATAGACGTCGTCCTCACCAAGTCAGTCTCCCGCTTCGCCCGCAACACGGTGGACTGCCTCTACTACACACGGGCACTCAAGGAGCTGGGTATCGCCGTCATCTTTGAAAAGGAGAACATCAATTCGCTGGAGGAGGACAGCGAGCTGCGCATCACGCTCTCCGGAGCCTTCGCACAGTCCGAGAGCGAATCCATCTCCGCCAATGTCACATGGGGCAAACGCCGCGCCATGGAGAGCGGAAAGGCGACCATCCAGTACAAATACCTCTATGGCTACTGCAGGGGCGCGGACGATAAGCCAGAGATCATCCCGGAGGAGGCAGAGGTCGTCCGCTGGATCTACGAGCGATACCTCGCCGGGGCCAGTACACGGATGCTGCGGGACGAGCTGCATGAGCAGGGCGTGATATATTCCGAGAAGTCACCGCAATGGACGCTGCCTCATATCAAGAGCATCCTGCGGAATGAGAAATACTGCGGCGACGTGCTGATGCAGAAGACCTTTCAGCAGGATGTCATCAACCGCAGGTCATCAAAAATACGGGACAGCTCCCCATGTACCTCATAGAGAACCACCACGAGGGCATCGTCAGCCGTGAGAAGTACAACGCGGTGCAGGCGGAGATGGCGCGGCGCAAGGCGGCAAAAAGCCCCTCCAAGAGAGCCCCCACCGGCCTTGCCGCCTACACCAGCCGCTACGTCCTCTCGGATCGTCTGGTTTGCGGCGAGTGCGGAACGCTGTACCGCCGCTGCACATGGACGCGCCCCGATGGAAAGCGCGTCGTGTGGCGCTGTGTGAGCCGCCTGGACTACGGCAAGAAATACTGCCACAGCTCACCCACGCTGGACGAGGCGCCGCTCCAGCAGGCGATTATAGCCGCCCTCAACACCGTCCTGCCGAACTTGGATGGCCGCATCCGCCAAATCACGGAGGCGTTGGAGGCGGAGGTCATCCCGTTCCCCGGCAGCGGCATGAGCCTTGGCGACATCGACCGCAGGCTGGCGGAGCTGGAGGCACAGTTCCAAAGACTGCTGGAAAAGGCGGCGGATGATCCTATCGCCTATGGGGATCAGTTCAAGGAGATATTGGACGAGCAGACCGCGCTAAAGGAGCTGCGGGCAACCATCCTTGCCGAGAATAAGAAACACGCCGAAGCGGTCGGCGCATCAGGGATGCCGCGGGGATGCTGGAAAACGCCGTGCCCCACATCGCGGAATGGGACGAGACTGCCATCCGGCAGTTGGTGGCACAGGTGAAGGTGCTGTCCAAAAACGAGATCAGCGTGACGCTCAAGAGCGGCATTGAGATCCGCCAGAGCATATCAAACTAAAAAAGGAGATGGGAAAATGGTATTTGTGACCGGCGACCTCCACGGAAATTTTGAGCGATTCAAACCAAAAATACTTTCCCGAACAGGCGCGGATGACAAAGCAGGACATTATGATCTGCGCCGGCGACTTCGGCGGCGTGTGGTTTGGCGACAGCCGCGACGGTGAAACGCTGGACTGGCTGGAACGTCTGCCCTTCACGCTTGCCTTTGTCTGCGGCAACCACGAAAATTATGACGCGCTGGAACGATACCCTGTTGCGGAGTGGCACGGAGGCAAGGTGCATCGCATTCGCCCCATGTGCTGCACCTGATGCGCGGCCAGATCTTCGAGCTGGAGGGCTGCTGCTTCTTTACCATGGGCGGCGCAAAAAGCCATGACATCGAGGATGGGATTTGGAGCCGGACGCCCCGGATTTTGAGCGAAGGCTCACGATGCTCCAGCGCAAACCAGAGCGAGGTACCGCGTCAACCACATTTCGTGGTGGGCGCAGGAACTTCCATCCGATGAAGAATACGCCGAGGCGCGGCGAAGCCTTGACGCGGTCGGCTGGCAGGTGGACTACATCATTACCCACTGCGCCCCCACAAGCATCGCCCTCATGGGGAGCCGTCACAACGAGGCGGATCGGCTCACGGACTTCCTGCAAGAGGTACAGGGAAAGAGCAAAATACCACTACTGGCTGTTCGGCCACTATCATGACAACATATTCTGCTGTGGGAGCCATTGACGAAAAGCACATCCTGCTGTTTCATCGGCAAACTTTTTAACGAAGTCCCTACAAGAGCGCCAATGTTGCGTCATTTAATTAGCAATCTTTGTCCAATTGTATGAGCCATGCATCACATACTCAAAATCAATGATACAGAATTTATCATGCATACGATTCCATTCTTTCCATCCATATGTGGGATAAGAACAGTATCGAAATTTTCGGAAAGTTGCTTATAATATGGACAATTACGAAATAATAAGCCGCACATCGATCCTGTTCTGCTTCTTAGCGCTCGTCGACGACCTGGTTTGTCGCCATGCAACGGCTCCCCCAAATGACATACTTGCATCACGGATACCTTGGATAATAGTATCCTGAATATCGGGAAAACGAAAATGTTCTTTATGTTCAAATTCCTCATCTTGGCGTAAGTGGACGAATTAGAACTTCACCTAAGTCGTGCGCACTACTCTCTTCATACCATATCTTACCAGAGAGCGCAAATCTTCAAGGATTTCGTTTGCGTTATTTATCAATGGTATAGGCACTCGGATTTCTTCTCACCTGGACTGCCCGCATCGACAAATTCATACTGTGGAATGTTGTTTATTTTTGCTGTCTTAGTATTGGCAATTGCGTCTGAACTGGACACAGAATGTGTTTTAAAAAACCTCATCATGGAGATCTGGATTGACCATGGATTGAGATTGTACTGCTGGTACATTCAAAAGAACCGCCGAAAATGGCTTTATCCAAAAGGAGAAAGCCCATGAATATCTGCAAGGACAGATTCTCAGAGCCTTGTATGCCGCATTCGGATGCCGCTGTTGGCGAAAGATGTAGAGATACCTGCTATACTGTAGAAAATGATGAGTTTTCGGGAAGAATCGGTATGAAGAAGTATCCTGTTTATCTGCCACAAGGATTACTGTAGAAAATGATGAGTTTTCGGCGAAGAACCAGTATGAAGAATATCCTGTTTTATGCCTGGCCTGCCGCAGCCCCATGGCCGAGTTCATGATGAAGGACTTGGTGAAAAGGCTGGGCTGGCGTCGCAATTCCATATCGAGTCAGCAGCCACCAGCCGGGAGGAGATCGGAAACCCGGTTTATCCCCCGGCGCGGCGCAAGCTATCCGAGCACAGAATTGCCTGCGGGGGTCATGCGGCGCGCCAGCTTACGAAACGGGATTACGACGAATACGATCTGCTGATCGGCATGGGCAGCGCGATCCTGCGGAATATGCAGCGCATCTGCGGCGGCGATCTTTGAACGCGCGCCTGCGCTGAAAGCTGTTGGCCTTGAAGATACCTACAAGGTACTTGCGGATTTTGGTGACGCGGTGCTGGCTGGGCAACTTGGCAAAAAGGGCGCTCAATTTGTGACGTGGGAGTGGGACTTTGACCGGCAGGGTGTTCATGCTGGGCATTATTTCATGGAAAACTACGAAGCGGCAAAGCAGGACTTCGCTGTCCGCGCCAGTTTGGTAAACGAACAGCGCCTTTTTTTCGGATGAGCAGCTTGCTGTGATCCGGGACGCGTGTGAGTTTGCGCTGGAGAATGACGCAACGCTTTCGTATGCCGAAGAAAAGCAGCTCCAAAATGTGCAGGAGCAAATCGAGTCTCTTTTGCCGCAGCAGAACAGGAGCAGCGAACCCGAGATGGAACAGACAATGTAATATTCGCAGAGGGCCGGGATTTCTATTCAGAAGTCCCGGCTTTTTTGCGTTCTGGAGGTGAACGATCATTGTAGATAAATCAAAGCACTGGAATCTGCACATCAGCCGGTGTGCGCCGGAGTGCCCGCGAGAGCCGCCGGAGCCGCTGGTGTGCAGCGATTACGAACGCTGTCAGCACTGCAATTACATGGCGCACGGTTTTCAGTGTGACCACGGAAATGGCAGCTGCGTGCTGACAGACATGGAAGAAATCAATGGAAGGAGACGGATTCTTGTTCAAAGCATCGCTGAAAAATAACAATATCCCGGAATTGGGAGCTGTTACAGTCGAGTTTCCCATTCCGGAAGATCGGTACGAAGAAACGATCCGTGCGCTGGAAAAAATCAAGATCGGCACAACGTTGGATAAGGACTGCTGCGTCGCAGACCTTCGTTCGGCTGACTGCCCAGCATTGCGCAGGACGATCAACCGGATGGCAAACGTGGACGAACTGGACTGGCTGGCAAAGCAATTAGAGAGCTTTTGACCGATATGAGCTGCTGCAGTTCAACTCGGCAGCGGCACGCTTCGACATGTCCTCGGTGGGTGAAATGATTGATCTCGCCCTCTGCTCCAGAGAGGTAACAGTCATCTCAGACTTCAATGATCTGGATAAGGTCGGCAAGCGGCATTACCTGACGTTCATTGCCAGTAATCCGGAAGAACTGGACAATCTGGATGGCACGGAAACAGCGCGGCTGCTGATGTCCGAACAGCGGGGCATATAACGCAGTATGGTGTCGTGTATGACAACACCATGAAGCTGAGAACAAACCTATGACGGCAAGCATCTGCCGCAGAGCTGGATGGGCTGAAAACTGCCTGATGGAGTTGGAAATGGTGCGCAGGGTGAAACGGACAAAAAAAGCATTTGATGGGTGCAGCTCCCGACAAGTCAAATCAAGCTGGAACGCGCGATGCTTCGTGCCGGTATTCCATCCTGCGGAGAAATGCAATCCTGTTTTCAGGCAGCCGGTTTCGGATGAAGTCGACTGCGCATTGGACTTTGAATACGAATCGCTCTTTGAGTTAAACCATCTGTGTCAGACGTGTGCAGAGTTTCAGGATGCAGATTTTGAGAAACTCAGTGCTGTCTGCCAGATGGCGAAACCGGTGGTGCGGCGAGTATCCGCCAGCTGGCAGAAAATCTGGATCAATTCGATTTTGCACCGGATGCCCACACGCCGGAGGAACTCCGGAAAGTATATGATCCAGCGGTCGAGACGTTACGAATACGACGAAAAGCTGAAAGACTTCTACAACTACGACGATTACGGCGTAAAGAAATCTTTCAGGAAGGGCACATTTGTAGACCGCGGCTATGTTTCCTACCACGGCACATTGACGCTGGACGAGCTGATGCAGGACGATCCGGCAGAGAAGTATCAGCAGGAGCAGGAAGCAAAAATGGAGGGCATGACATGGTGACGCTGTTTTTAAGGCAGGGTGAAAACGGGAAAGCAGGTGCTGCTCTCCCTTCCCAGCGACAACTCTGACAGAAATAGCGGACGTGGCTGCAACGCTGGAAAGCCTTGAAATCTATGTCCAAAACGGTCACGATCCATGGCGCGGCAAGCGAGGTCATGAATTTGGGGCTGTATCTGAGCGGCGTAGATCTTGCCGCAGAGGGCGAGCTGGAGCGCATCGATCAGCTTGCCGAACGGCTAGAGCATATGTCGGAGGTCGACTGTGACAAATTCGTGGGAATGCTGGATGCCAACAAGGTCTCCGGCACAAAAGACATTTTGCAGTTGACGGAGCAGCTGGACGATTACGTTATTCTGCCGGGATGCGGCAGCGCACATTCTATTGGGCGGTATCTGGTTGGCTGCGGCGCGTTCCTTGTCCCGGAAAAGCTGATTGGGTACATCAATTATGAAGCCGTCGGGACCGAATTTCAGGATGCGCATGGCGGCGCAGCGTGCAGCCGTGGATTCGTTGTGCGCAAGGAGGGCTTGTCTCAGGAGTTCTGGATGATCTGCGTGCCCAGATGCAGAGACGAAATGACGTTATAGAATGGAGGTTTTGTCATGAAAAAAGCAATTGTAATTACACTTGGCGTGATCATTGGCGTGACCGGTGTTCTTGCCATCTGCGCACATCTGGCGGATGCTGCAAAGCTGGCGCTGTATGTGCCGGAGGACGAAGATGACGAAGACATCTACTGACGCGCAAATTGTGGGAAGTGTCAGCTTTATCAACGGCGATGCGCAGCAGTTCACAGATGCCAAAGAATATCTGGACTGCATCCGCGAGGAACTGCCATACCGAGCAACGAGCGGCTTTTCTTTTCGTACAGTCACGCAGGACACGGCGATCCGCAAGGCAGTGGATGATATCGTGTTTGATCTTTATGGTGAAGAAAATTCGTGCAATGAAGAAGATTATAATTTAGCCCCATCTGAGGAAATACAGATGGGCGGAATGTAAAAGGAGAAACGAAAATGGAATTTCAGGTGATCAACCGGAACCGCAATGCCGTCATCCCGGAGGGGATGTTCAAGCTCTGCGGGATGGAGGATGCAAAGTTAATTTCTATGGTGCAGCTCAATGGCGGCATTCTGCTTATGCCGGAGAGTGTGAGCACCTATCAGCTGCTCATGCTCATCGATGCGTTGAACGAGCAAGCATGCGAGTTTCTGGAGGCAGTCGCCGCAGAATGCGGTCCGGCAGAGGAAGAACACCGGGACATGACGCTGGACGAGGTGCTCCGAGAGTTTACGGTTGCCGTGCCGGACTGGGCGCGAGAAAAGGCTGGGATCACGGTAGACACCAAACTGGATTGCGAGGCCAGTGAGGATGCTGGCGTGATCGCCGTCTATCCGGCATCGTACAGGCATGATCTGACGGATGTGCCGCGCTCGATCCTGCAATGCCTGCTGGCCTCCGGACACAGCCTGTACGCGCTGAACGATATTCTGACTGCAGAAAGCGAGAACAGTGATGCAGAGTAAAATCCCGCTTTATCCGTATTCGGCAAAAGACGCAATGAAGCGCGGCGAGATTGAAAAATGGCGTGAAAGCTTCCGGGAGAACTGCGCCTGCGCGGGCGGGATCGATGTCCTTATTCGAGAAAATTTCGACGGGATGCATCTGAAGAAGGGCACAGTGGAAAAGATCGTCGAGCTTTACGGCTATAAGCGCGTGGAACACGTTTTAGCGAACACCGTGCAGGAGCGGCGCGGCGATGGGCGCTTCCGTCCAGACAACCGAGCTTGGGCGAATCGTCATTTCATTCCACCCGACGAAATGCATAATTGCTGTTTCGCAGCTCGAAGCCATTCCGCCATTCTGGACGGCTTCATTTCAAACTACAGAAAGCTCGTCATGGATCTTGGAATGTTCGACCAGAAGCAGTGCGAACCGGATTCGAGCGACCTGGACTACACTGGCAAGGTGCTTGTCCTTGCACCCAATACGCTGAAAGAAGAATACTGGTCGCCTGAGAATCAGCTCTGGCTGGTAATATAGACCCCAATCGAGCAAAGCCCTTACAAATTGGGGCTTTGCTCGTTGTTGATATGTTCACAACGATGGGAAACAGTTCAATATTTTTCGTATTCTTTCGCATAGAAACTTTTTAGGATAGAAGATAGCCGATCCACCTCTGCTTCTAATTCGCGGATGCGTTTATTCTTTGCAGCAATTATGACATCTTTGCCTTTGTCAGTAACAGAGGGTTTTGGGGCAATGCAGTTGCAACGCAGAGATTCTCGAGTGCGATACTCCGGATGGTTATATAATGTTGTTTTTTGACACGCAGGCACGTGCAGCCACAGAATTAAAGTTCACCGCAAGATTTTCACGCATGAGGGATTCAATTGCCAAATCGATCCGCTGCTTAACGGTTTCACTTTTAGCTTTTGCGTGCGATAAGATTCCGCTTACATTGCGAACATGGTCAGTTGACATTTTTTCTTTCCTCTCCAATATATTCACGTCCCTTTTTTCCTGCAAGATGCCTTGTTTGACCGGATCTTAGAATGGATACAATTTCCTCATATCTTTCCAAAAGGTGCTGATTCTTTTCAACCATACCTCACGCCCTTGGGCTTTGCCGCGCTCAATTAGCAGCTTGGTTTCTTGAATCTCGTGCTCATATTGCGGCAGAAAATCTGGCGTAGTACAGAGATTGCGGCAAGTAAGGCATGGGTTCAGCTGCGTAAAACAGTCCTGCTTTTTGGGCTTCATGCAAAATCCAAGCGGCATTCTGACAGCGTCCAGATTGTACCTGATGTACTCCCATTCAATTAAATCTTCATTTTCAATACCGGAAATGTCGATTTGTTTGAGCTGCCCGGAGGATGTTATTTTGAATAGACCATTCTTGACTGCCTGCTCCCATGATTTTCGCAATGTAGTATCTAATACCTTTGCATAAACAAGGGTCATCTCAGGGGACATATGCGCCATCCATTTCTGAACATGTACTAAACTCATGCCGTTGTTTATCAGCTCTACGCCCTTTGTATGACGGAATGCATGGAGTCTAAAATGATATGGATTACCCTGATCGTCGACGATGTTATGATTTCGAGCCAATTTGTTCAAGGCTTCGCTGATCCTGCAGGGATCTGGCGCCATCCCCATGCGCGATCCGCTATAACGATTAAACAACAAATGCCGAGGATTGTTCGTCTCCGTACTCTTTTGCCGGGCGATTTGAGCCACGGATTCCACAACAGCTTTAACCTCGTCAGAGATCGGGATGCGGTGTCCTATAGTACGCGTTTTTCTGATGTCGCCTTTCAAATACCAGCCTTGCTCTGTATATTCAAGACAGGTATCATACCGGAGATTTAATACATCAGAAATCCGCCACCCAGACGCAATTAGAATAATTACGACAGGAATGTGTTCGGAGGGTGTCAGAAATTCCAAGTTTTCCTTTAACTGTGCCATTACACCATCTGGTATGTACTTGATTCGCTCTGATTTTGGTGGCAATGTTCCAAATAAGGGAATATCCTCATGAAAAAATAGTGAGGGACTGGAATCAATGGGGCTTCAGGATAGTCAAACTGTTGTATTCGAAGAAGAAAATTTCGTGTGCTTAAGAGCTTGTCTAACTGCCGCCTGGTTTTAGCCGGGAAAGCGTTCAGATATTTCTGAATAAAATCTTCAATATAGCGACGAGTAAGATGTCTCAGGCTTGTCCACGTAGGCTCCACTTCTGCAATAAACTGTAGAAAATATGTAATTGCCTCTAATTCCAAACGTACTGTTGATAAGGCGCAGATTACCAATCTCGTTTTTATATATTTTTTTGCCAGTCGTTGAAATGCTGCGGGTATAAATGTGAAATTAATCAGGTGATTCACGGCATGTACAGGAATATCTACTGAAGGGATTTTTCGGCAATCCCATATATCCTTTTCATATTCGTCTCGTGTATCGTAAAAATCAGAGAAGAATAAATACAGTTGATAAATTTGGGCACGATAGCCTTGCCTTGATGACTTGCGCCCTGACAGCGCTACATAATTGAGCCATGCGGGAACCATTTCATCAATCGAGATTTCAGAAAAACTGTTAATTTGGGGATAGGCTTCTTGAAGAAAACACACGAATTTTTTTGAGCATAAACTGATAATCTGACCAGAGCGATGATGGGTTGAGAGTTTTCCTTAAAAGCCTTGTTGCCAGATAATACTTCATTTCCAAACGAAAGAGATGCGGATATTCAAAAAAAGTTATGCGGCGTGAAGTGAATGATTTTTTTCCCAATACTGTAATCATCCCAAAATTGGTCGTTTAAATTCCATACGTCATTTTCCCAGTAAGACCCAGCTATAAAGCGCTCCATGTCTTTTACCTTCCTCAAATCCGGTATTAGCTGATAGTTATAAGCCAAATTCATTTTTTGTACTTCCTTTCCTCAACAGCATCTGATTTTCTGTGCGTATCCATTCCTGACGCATCTCCTCGTCATCAGCATGAAGATACACATATGTCGATTGCACGAAATGATGTCCTGCACGGATTCTTAATTGTTCTACTGGCCATCCAAGACGCCGAAGCTCTGAAAGTGAGGAATGCCTGAGCATATGTACTGTGAAATAGATGCCTGTTCTTTTCTGAAGTCTACGAACCAGCGCGGACACATCGCTATATTCAAGAGGGGAATGTTTATGAGCCCCACTCAGTTTGATAAAAACATGGTTTGTGTCAACATCATCGGTGTGTGCTTCGACAATATATTCAAAAAATAGATTGATAAGATCTGCAGATACATCAACGGTCCTTGGACTGCATACCGTTTTGATCTCCGAAAGGTTGGTCAGTTCGCCCCGATCAACAATATGAATTCGATGCGCGTCAGGCTCAATGTCTTCGAGCCATAGCGCCAACGCCTCCCCAATCCGCAGCCCACTTTCCCAAAGCAATTGTATCAGGAATCGATCTCGCGTTGTCAGGCATGCCGACAGGAGATTCTCCACTTCAGACTTTTTAAGTGTTTTGATACGCTTTTGGGTTCTATCAGTCTGATGACCCGCGTGTCATACTGTCTTGTCCTGTTAATATGGTAGAGAAAATCTTTAAAGCCTCGCCTTGAACCCATTATTGTGCGTGTGAGTTTATCTGACAACCGCAGTCGATATTCTTCGTGGCGAGATAGATAATCATAGAACGCATATATCGTTGACAGGTAGACATTAATTGTTTGGGCGGAGCATGTGGAAACTGTCGCCGCAGGGAAGGACATAATTTTCTTCTGCCTGTGATTGTTTTGAAGCCATCGAATAAACCCCGCCAGTTCGTCCATGCCGATCTGCGGAAAAGACATTCAATGAATTCCAAGTATTCAAAATAGGATTTCAAGTGGAAGCAATATGCCCTCAGTGTATTTCGGGCACGACCGCAATTATCTTTGAAACGTAAAAATCTAAGCACCACATCGACTGGCACCCCCGAAGAGTCTACAGGTATATATCTTGTCAGTCCATTTGTACTTGTGAATGATTCAACTCGCATTTGTACCTCCTAACAAAATTGGCAGCGCTTTGGGCTCTTATTTGCGGCCGAATGCTGGAATCGGAATGATTTTGTTGGAGTTCTGAAAGACGAATTCCTGCCGGATTGGGCGAAAGAGAGCCTCAAGCAGTATCAGCGACCAGAGCAGACAGAAAAAACAGGAAATGCAGATGGGAGGAATGTGATATGCCATTTATGAAACCCTATATGGTAAAGCTTCTGCGTGAGCAGTTTCCACCGGGAACGCGCATCCGGCTGGATTCCATGATGAACGATCCGCAGCCGATCCCGAAAGGCATGACCGGAACGGTGCAGGGCATTGACGATGCTGGTCAGCTTTTAATGGAATGGGATAATGGGCGCGGGCTTTCTCTCGTCCCCGGTGAGGATGACTTTACTGTGGTAAAGCCGCAGAAATTAAAGCTTTACATGCCGTTGGCGCTCGGTTATTATGAAAAAAATGACTGGGGCGATTACGAGGATGAGGAACTCACGCTTTCCGACAACGACGCTGTTGGCTATGTGGATACCATCACCGGTGCATTGGAACGTGAATCAAAGTTTCTGGACACGCCGCGCGGATTCATGGAATACTACAACCGAAGCGACGGCGTTGGCGCAAAGGTGCGGTCGCTCTATTTCAAAGCCGAAGCAAGGAACGGCAAGCTTTGGGGCGTGGCCGAATGTATGGTTTCCGGTGAATTGAACGGCGAGGAATTGGCGAAGCTCAAAGACTATATAGCCGGACAGGCCAGTGATGGGTTCGGAGAGAGCGTGGAGCAGCATGAGATCCGTGTTGGCAGTATGGAGCTGTATGCCCATCTCTGGCAGGCGGCTGGTTGGAGCATTCAGACCGAGCAGGAATGCTTCGCTCCAAAGTTGGCAAAAGGTCTGCCAGAACTCTGTTTTTCCACGCTGCCCAGTACCGGCGTACTGATCTGCATCAAACGCGGCGAAAGCGGCTATTATCCCAGCGACTGGAACACACCCGACCGGACACAGAACCGTCAGATCGCAGACGAGCAGAATCAGCGCCTCGGTGTAACGCCGGCGCAGGAGGAAGCTATGGTGTGCGGAAGCATGCACGGCTGGAACGTTCCCGGCGCTGACCCGGCTTTCGTAGAAGAAATGCAGAAGAAACAGGAACAGACAGGAGGAATGACCCTTGCGCAAAGTATGTGAGGTCTATCTGGTAAGCAGCGCATCGAGCGATGAACGCGGCGTGGAGCTGACGTTTCCTGTCAGCCAGTACGAGATGATGGACGCCTTCGAGCGGATTCGCGCGAAGATACCGGGTGATGTGTATTGGCAGGTGGATGAGTTCTACTGCTTTGACTATCTTGCGCCCCATCTGGACGAAAATATGTCCATCTTCGAGTTCAATTCCCTGACGGAACAGCTTTCCAAGCTGGATGACCGTCAGGAAACAGCGCTGGAAGGTCTCTTGCAGATGCAGGTCGACAATCATATGCAGGAGAACAGCGGAATCATTACCGCACCGGAGCTGATGATGCTGGCTGCCAACGTAATCGTTGTCATGTGCTTGCAGATGTCAATACGGACGAAGATCTCGGAAAATTCTATGTAGAAAAACGGCTTTCGGGAGGATCTGGATGCCCTGCCGGACAGTGTCTATGCCCTTCTGGATTACGCAAAAATCGGCAAGCAGATGCGCGAGAGCGAAGCGGTGCGTTCACCCCGCACGGCTACGTTGTCCGCACGGAGGAATTGCAGCCGCTGCCAGAGCATGAGCCGCAGCGTGATATCAATTACATGATCCGCCTGACGCTCATGAACCACGAGAATGAGCAGAGAACATCCGTTCTGGACTTGCCTGCAACAGAACAGCGGATATAGGAAGTCCAAGAAAGAACTCGATGCACCGGAATGGTTCGACGCGCAGTTCACCGGCTGCGATGCCATCGTGCCGCAGCTAAACGCCATGCTGACCGATGTGGAGGATCTTCCGAGGATCAGCGAACTGGCACAATCCCTTCAGGAGCTGAAAGCCAGCGGGCTGCTCACAAAATTCAAGGCGGTAGTCAGTGCGACGCAGTGTGAGACGCTGGACGATGTCTTCGACCGCATTGAAAAGCTGCCGCAATACTGCTTCGAGACAAAAATCCGCGATAAAGACGCGCTGGTGCGTGACGAGCTGGAATTCGCTCTCGGCGGCAAGGATGCAGACCTGATCTACAAGCACCTGAACTGCGAAGCCTACGCAGAAGACGTCCTCAAGCAGTACGGCGCGGAGCTCACGCCCTACGGTATGGTCAACCGTGCGGACTTTGGTCCGCTGCACGAGCCAATCTCGGAACAGAAGCAGGAGCAGTCACAGGAACCGCAGATGGGAATGTAAAAAGCGCCTGCCGAAGCAGACGCTCATCCTATTTCCGTATTTCCATCAGCCGTTCCACCGGAACGCCGAGAACCTCCGACACATCCAGAAGCAGACCGACTGTCGGCTTGCAGACGGCGGTTTCGACGCGCTGCAAATGATTGCGCGAATAGCCCGCCATCTCGGAAAGCTGATCCTGCGTCAGCCCCTGCTCTTTGCGGTACCGCATGATATTCAACCCGATCTGGATGTAATCCTTGTAGTGCTTATCCATGATGCACCTCCCTGCTGCCTCTATTTTACGAGAGATGCCTATAGTATTCGTCGATATACTTTGCGCAAATACGCAGATTATGTTGTATTTTGGAGAAAATCATGGTAAAATACCACACAGAACGAGCATATACCGAAACTGTGTGGTGAAAAATCATGATGAGCAACGAATTTGAAAAGGCGCTGGACGCTTTTTCTGGAGGGAGCCGATGCAGACGAAGCGCATCGGGCGCTCTATGATATTATCCGCGCCGCATTCCTTGCCGGATGGCGCTCGGCGGGCGGCGATCCGCAGCAGGAGCAGAAGCTCTTTGAACTGATTCAGGGCGGGAAGCCGCTCGAACCATCTGAATAACGAAATTAGCAGAAGGGCCGTTTTCCGGTAAGGAAAGCCGCCCTTCTTTTTGCGCCCTTTTCCGGGAATACGGCCCGGAAAGGACAAACATGAACGATGAAGAACTGCGCGACTATCTGAAACGCTTCTGCTTTGGGCGTGAACATCTCATTTGCAGCCGTGACCTTGTCCGGCAGAAGAATCTCCGCGAGAGCGATCTGCGGAAGAAGGTCAACCGCCTGCGGCGCAAGGCTGTCCCCATCGCCAGCAGCCGTGAGGAATACTTTTACGCCAGCAATGCCGCTGAGCTGTACTCTACCATCCGGCAGCTCAAGGAAATGCGCGCCGGTCTGGATGCGGCGATCTGCGGCTTGGAGAAGGCCATGGAAACCTTCACCGAACCCTCGGACGGGGGTGGCCGGGATCGCTAGGCCGTTTATCCCTTGGATCGGCAGCAAGGAAAAGCTGATCCCGTACATCTGGCAGGTGTTCCCGCAAACTCCCAAATTGTACTTGGAGCCGTTCGGCGGAGGTGGCGCGCTCCTGCTCGGCATGCAGCCCAAGGTCAGCCGCATGGACATTTACAATGATTTCAACTGCGACCTTGTAAATCTGTTCCTCTGTGCGCGGGAATGTACGATCCAGCTTGTGCAGGAGCTGAAATTCCTGCCGCTCCATTCGAGGGCCGAATTTGATCTTCTGAAAGAGTTCATGAAGCACAAGGAGCTTTTGCGGCAGCGAATTGCAGACGAGCGAAATGCCGTGATGGAGTGCTTCAGCGGCGAAGAACGGGAAGAACTTTTGGAAATTCTGCGGGAGCGGAGCTGCCTGTTCGATGTCCAGCGCGCGGCAGCCTATTACAAGGTCTGCCGCGGCAGCTTCAGCGGCACGACCAGCTCATTTGGAGTCCGGCCGAATAACCTGACGAACTTTCTTTATCTTTTCGACGATGCTTCCAAGCGACTGCAGGATGTCATCATCGAAAATAAAGACTGTCTGGATATCATTCGAGAACGTGACGGGCCGGACAGCCTGATCTACTGTGACCCGCCGTACTTTGATGCCGAGAGTCTATATGCTGTCGATTTCCCGAAAGAAAAACACGAAGAACTGCACCACATTCTCTCGCAATGCAAGGGATACATCGTCGTGTCGTACAATGACTGCCCGTTCATCCGCAGTCTGTACGGCGATTTTTTATCCTTGCGTTCGACGCAATAACCCTCTCTCGCAGAAGGCTGGTGCGACCTACGGCGAACTCATTATCACGAACTATGACCCGCGCCCGTACATCCAGCCGCAGTTCAGTATGTTCCCAGCCGAGATCGAAAACGGCGATCTCGTACTGGTGCATGAACCGACCTGCGGCTCGCTGCGGGAGATCAATCTTGCCAGGAGGAAAAAGAACTTGGACATTAAGAAAACCGGTCACACATGTGAAACGTCGCCGGAGGCATGCGCACAACCCTATTTGCTGCCGCACACGACGCTGGCACTGTTCTGGATGGGACGCGGCGCCGCCATTTTATCATCCGCACAGATGACAGCGGAGGATCTGGTCTTTGCGGTCAGGGAGCGCAGGCGGATTGCAAAAGCTGATCGAGGTCTGCGGCGCGTGCGATGCGCTCTGCGAATGCCGGGCAGCGCGGATAGAAGAAACAGACGCACTGCGGCGCTTGCCGCAGCGGCGGGATCCGTTTGATATCTCGGCGCTGCAAGCGGGGCTGACGCTGCAATATCAGGAAAAGAGGTACCGAACATGAAACTCATGGAGAAACTCAATAGAAAAACACTGCTTGAAAAGGTCATGAAGACCAGACCACCAGCAACCTCCCTGTGGCAGAAGCGGGAATCCATTCTTCTGTTTACCGGCACGGGCGCGACCGTCCTGCTGGCTTCTCACATGTCTGTGGAGGACATTTTGCTTTACCATCCGGGATCTTGCGGATGTTCAGCAGGTGTTGGTTGATCAGCTCCGCGAACAGTGCGGATGCTGTGATAAGGAAGGCGAAAAGGACAAACCTTTGCAGCGGCATCTGGTGAAGGGTGATACCATCTATGCCAGAGAAAAGAAAGAAGTAAAACGGAGGAAGAAATCATGTATGTAAAAGCACCCATTCCGTCCGAGGTCTACCACCTGACAAAGAAAGCGAATCTGGAAAGCATTCTGGATGACGGCGCAATCCGGCGCTTTGATGATACGGAATGCTGGTTCTGTGAAAGCCTTGCAAAAATGAAAGCATACATGGAGCAAACAGTTCTTTGCGAAGGCAAGCCGTATTACGGCGCTGGCGGTCAGCTCTGCCGTTATCCGAAATTCGAGCCGGATGAGCACATCATCCTGAAGCTGACACCGTGCCGCCGCGAAGGAAACTGGTACCGCTGGAATCAGGAGATCCCATTGAACAGCCCTCCGGAGCTGGTGCAGGTCGCAGCGGAGTTTTCCAAGCTGAAGATCGGTTTCCGCGGGGATCTGCCGTTCCGAAACGCGGAGGCAATCGATGTCGCTGAATTTCTGCATGGCAGCATTGTTTGCCGAAACGTGCAGACCACATCCGAGCTTTGGAAACGGCTTTCGGAGAAAGTTGAACAGAACTGGCAGACATATCAGAGAAATCTGTATGACCGAAGCCCCGGCGTGCTGATTGGCATAGCAGATGAGATTGCAGCAACCGCAACTTGCTATTCGGAATTTCTGTGCAGCGGCAGTGATCTTTCACGCAGGGATCTTTCGTATCTGCTGCAATTTGAAAATCCATTGGATGTGCTGCGAGATCGCTGGGTACTGGATCAGAGCACGGAGCAGGGAGCACGGTTTCTCGGCATGTTGGAGAGCTTGCGCAGCGAAGGTCATGCCGAGCAGGATTATCCGCTGGATGAAGCGTATGCGCAAACCCAGAAAAATGAAATGACAATGCAGCTATAGGAGGAATCAACCATATGGACTTTTCCAACATGGAAGTCACCATCGACCACATCGCGGACGCTGGCGCGAAAATCAAAGCCTACGCAACCGTCACCTTTGACGGGATGTTCAAGGTACACGGCGTTCGGCTTGCCGAGTCCAAGCAGGGACTGAACATCTTCATGCCGCAGAAAGCGTTCAACAAGAACGGCAAGACGCTGTACACGGATGTTTTTCATCCCATCACGGCAGGAGCGCGCACAGCGCTCAAGGAAGCAGTCATCGACGCTTACAGAAAAGCGACGAAATAAACAATCGGGAGGTTTCCAATGAAATATCGTACACATTGTCTGCGCCCGCCCTGAAGGTGGGCGCCTTTTTCACGGACAAGCGACTTCGCCTTCATGAAAGGAGGCACAACCACATGATCGAACACACACCATACCGGGCGCGCGACCAGCCGCAGAGCGGTTCCGCGTCCCAATTCAGAAAGGGAAACAGCTATGCACAAATTTGAAAAACGGGACGCGAAGTCCAGAACACTAGTTATCCTCGCCGTTGTCGGCCTTGCCGCTGCAATTACGCTCGGCATTTTCACCGCTGTTCGCCTGATCCGCAAGCCTGCTGCATCCAAGGACGATCCCAAAACGGCATCGTCTATGATTCCAGCGCCGTCGAGGGCGGCTGGGATAATCTCTCGCCCGAAGAAATTGCGGAGAAGCTGAACGAAAAGGTCGCGGAAGGCATGATCAATATTTCGATGAACACCGCACCGTATTTTGAAAACGGCACATCCGAGGGCAATGTCATGATCGTAAACGAATCGATCAATAACTACCCACAGCAGGTCGAGTTCATCCGCAACGACACCGGCGAACAGATCTACCAGAGCAAAGCGATCCCTGTGGGCAGCAAGATCGAACGCGCTGCCCTTGATGTGGAGCTTCCGGCTGGCACATACGAATGCACAGCCATGTTCCACAATCTTGATCCGGAATCAGTGGCGAAATCATCGGCACGGCTGGGGCCATCATCACCATCACTGTGAAAAACTGATTTCACAACAACCAATTAAAACTATAATATTTAAAGGAGATTTTACCATGAAAAACACTAAGAAGATCATTTCCCTCGTTCTCGCCATCTGCATGCTCGCCTCCCTCGCCATTTCCGCATCTGCCGCCAACACCGTTGACGCATCGGGCGGCACGGGCACGTCCTCCGTTACCCTGTCCAGCACCGCCGATGGCAGCATCGGCGGCGATCCGGCAGCTACGAAGATGTCGTGACTGTCCCGACCGTTGTTGCCGATTGCCGTTGGCACCGACGGCACCGTTTCCACTGCGACCGACGCGAAGATCGTCAACAATTCTTTCGGCGCTGTCAAGGTCAACAGCGTTTCCATCGAAGCCGCACAGGGCTGGGCGCTGACCGCGTTCGGCGACAAGGCTACGCTTGCCAAGGAAAAGGTTGATTCCAACAAGTTTGGTTTCCAGATCGCGCTCGGCAATGGCGAAAAGAAGCTGACCGACAATAAGAATGCCAGCAAGCAGACGCTTCTGGACAGCGCGGTCGAGGGCTGCTTCATGTCCGGCGTGGGCGATACCTCCGCAAACTCCATCGGGATTAGCCTATGACGCCATCGTTACGCCCGTCAGCGAAGCCGTGACGAACACCGCTATCGCCAGCATTTTGTTCATCATCATCGCTTGGGATGCAGTCTAATCGCAATTCATCCAAGGGGAACGCCAAAAGCGTTCCCCTTACCTGATTCAAGGAGGTATTCAACGTGAAAAAAAACGAATCCTCGCAATGATCCTCGCCGTCGCGTCTTGTTTATCGCTGGCAGTCAGCGCATCGGCGGCAAACACCGTTGCCCGCAAAGCTACGGATTTCCGCGATTTCGATAAATCAGCTTGGTATGCCGAAGCCGTGAGCGCAGCCGTGGATAATGGCCTTTTTGTACGGCAAGTCCAGCACCATTATCGACCCCAACGGCGACATGACGCGCGCGGAAATGGCAGCGATCATCAACAGATCTTTTGGCTGCTACGCCAAAGCTGACATTTCAAGTACAAGGATGTTTCCAAAGACAAATGGTATTTTGAAGATGTGGCCATGGCGGTGCAAATGGGAACTTTACAACGGCAGATCGAACACGGCAATGGTCCCGGATGCGCCCATCACCCGGCAGGAGGCCATGACCGTGGTGGCCCGTGCGCTGGAGTTGGACTATGACGCATACGCAAAAACGGAGCTGTCCGCGTTTTCTGACCGCAGCGAGATTTCCAACTGGGCGCTGCCCTATGTGCGTGCAATGGTCGGTGCGGATTATATTCACGGCCGCGGCAAAGTCCTTGCGCCGCTGGACAACATCACGCGCGCCGAGTTTGCGCAAATTTTCCACAACATTATCGGCATATATCACCGCAAAAGGCAGTTATGATAAAGGACATCAAGGGCAGCGTATTGATTCGCACCGACGAAGTGACGCTCAAGAACATGACCGTGGGGCATTACATTATTCCATCTTACCATACCATCTTATTGGGTTATGGCTTTGATAGGCGCTATCCTTTCATTTCTA
>VOFC01006996.1_pt1 | contig 33269 bp, 64 predicted proteins | sample 5384161 | NCBI WGS metagenome assembly VOFC01 (sample SAMN12384722, study PRJNA508395) | human gut metagenome | isolation source: healthy gut B | host: Homo sapiens
CACAGCACAGGCAAAGAAGTATAGCCGTTTTTTGCCTATGAACAGGGGTGCAATCCCTATGACGCCACATCTTCTTTACCCGCAGTTTATGTGATGAGAACCCAGCAGAACGCAGTGATGCCATGCATTTTAATTATGTCCGCTTGGCAACTGCTCGGAACTTTGGGTGTTCGGCACAGAGTGTCCGAGGGTATGGCACATGAAATCAGTGTTGCAAAGAAAAGAAAACAGACCATCCGTTGGTTTAACGAAAGCTGTGAGGAGGTGTCCGGTAATGAGCGAATTTAAGGCAGTGCAGACAGAGTATAAAGGGTATTTATTCCGTTCCCGTTTGGAGGCTCGTTGGGCGGTGTTCTTCGATGCCCTTGGTATCCAGTGGGAGTATGAGCCGGAAGGCATCGTGTTGAGTGACGGCACACATTATCTGCCGGACTTTTATCTTCCTGATTTCCATTGTTTCTTTGAGGTCAAGAGAAAAGGACTCCGTGGAACTTCCGAGGGGTGATGCTTTGCTATTGCAAAAATCAGTGACGGTCAGAACCACGACAGTTGGGCAGGCATTATCTGTTTCGGTGACCCGATGGATGACGATTTGTATATTTTCTGCCAGGAAACAGACGATGGCGGCGGTGGCAGTTACGAAAATGAAGTGACCATCGGACTGCATCCGGATACACGAAAGCCGTATCTCTTTGCCTACAATGACAGGCGTGACCGTTGTTTCTTTACCCATTTCGGCGAGGATATGGACGATGAGATGATTCCGATGGTTACCCATGAATACGGCAAGTACAGATACAACGATTTCGTAAACAGCCGTGTTCGTTATGCCCGCAAAGGCTGCAAGACAGGCGCGTTTTTGAATACGGGCAGACACCGAAGGTAGGAGGGACAGATAATGAGGAATTTATCTCTTGCATACGGAAACAGCCGACAGGCAAAGACCTGGGTCAATAAAACCATCGGCTTTGAGGAATTGAAGGAACGCTTGAAAGTCACTATCCGTACTCCGGAGTCGGCAGAAGAATACGCCAAGATGAATAAGGCACAGCGTGATCGGCAAAAGACCACGGTGGGTTTTGTAGGTGGTGTCCTTAAGGCGGCCGCAGAAAAATCGACACCGTGGAATCACGCTCCATGCTGTCTTTGGACGGTGACCGCATCACAAAGGAATTTCTTGATAACTACGAAGCCACATTCCCTTATACTTCCGTGCTTTTATACCACGCATAGCAGTACAGAGGAAAATCCGAGGGGCAAGAATCGTCTGCCCTCTGACCCGTGATGTAACGCCGGAGGAGTTCGTTGCCGTATCCCGCTATGTGGCACAGATGCTCGGAATCGACTTCTTTGACGAGTGTTCCTATCTTCCCAATCAGCTGATGTACTGGCCGTCCACTCCGCAGAACGGTGTATTTGCATATAAGGAAACGGACGGCGGTTGGCTTGACCCCGATGAAATTCTGAATGCCCATCCGGAATGGACAGACCCTACAAGACTGCCTACATCCTCCAGGGAGAGTAAGGCAAACAGCGTAACACAGCAGAAGGTGCAGGGCTGTCCAAGGACGGTGTGGTGGGTCTTTTCAACCGTGTCTACCATCCGATTTCCAAGGCTTTGGAGGTTTTCCTCTCCGATGTATATGAGCCGACCGACAATGAGAGCCGTTGGCATTTCATCCAGTCAAGCAGTATGGCGGGAGTGGAAATCAAAGAGGATAAGTTTGTTGACCATCATGCCAAGGACCCTGCATATCTGAAACTGTGCAATGCCTTTGACATTGTCCGTATCCATAAATTCGGTGATGCCGATGATAAAAATCCTTTAATGCTATGTGCGAGTTTGCCATGCGGCAGGATGATGTAAAACTCCTTTGTAGCGCCAATGAACGTCTGGCACAGGCAAATGTGGAATTTTCCATTGACGGTGATGAGGACTGGAAGAAAAAACTCCATTATCAGCCGAGGTCGAGCCTGTTGGAGCACAGCGTTTACAATCTGAACCTCATTCTGAATAATGACCCAGATTTTCAGAACTTTGCCTTCAATGAAATGGCAAACCGTATTCAGATTACAGGTCCTCTCCCTTGGGAGCGTCCTGCGGGAAATGCGTTCTGGCGTGATGCGGATACGGCACAGCTTAAGTCCATCATCGACATCCGCTATCTGCCGTTTTCCAGCCGTAACCACGATGTTGCCTTTACCAAGGCGCCGATGACCGTCACTTCCACCCTGTCCGTGATTATTTGGATAGTCTGCCGGAGTGGGATGGGGTCAAGCGTGTGGAAGACCTCTTTATCAAATATCTGCAGGCGGATGATACGGAATATGTACGCACGGTTACAAGAAAGACCTTTCGCCGCCGTTGCCCGTATCTATGTTCCCGGCATTAAGTTTGATTGCGTTCCTGTGCTTGACGGTGAGCAAGGTATCGGTAAATCCACCATTGTAAAAGACCTGGTTGGTTCGGAGTATTATTCGGAAACTTTGTCCCTTACGGATATGGATGATAAGTCCGGTGCAGAAAAACTGCAGGGGTTCTGGGCAGTGGAAATCGGAGAGCTGGCAGGCATGAAGAAAGCTGACATTGAGAAAGTGAAGGCGTTCCTTTCCACCTGCGATGACAAATACCGTCCTTCCTATGGTCGAGTGGTGGAATCCCATCCAAGACAGTGCATTATCATTGCCACGGTCAACGGTGAGCGTGGATATCTGCGTGATATTACGGGTAACCGTCGTTTTTGGATTATCAAGGTGCATCAGAAGAAACAGAAAAAAGACCTGGAACTTTACCGATGAATACCGTCAGCAGTTTTGGGCGGAGGCAAAAGCCATCTGGAAGTCCGGCGAGAAGCTGTTTCTTGAAGGTGATGTGCTTGCGGAGTCCGAGAAGGTGCGACAGTCTGCGATGGAAGTAGATGAGCGTGTTGGTATGGTGGAAGAGTATCTGAATGCCTTACTGCCGACCGATTGGGACAGCATGGATTTGTACCAAAGACGCAACTTCCTGCAAGGCAGTGAGTTTGGTCAGCCTGATCATAAAGGCACGGTGGTTCGTACCGAAGTCAGCAATCCGGAAATTTGGTGTGAGTGCTTTGGTAAGAATCTGCAGGAACTGAAACCTTCGGACAGCTATGCCATTGCAAAGCACTGATGAGCCAGATCAGCGGTTGGGAGCGAACCAATTCTATCAAGCGTCAGCCGATTTACGGCAGGCAGCGACTTTACAAATTCGGAGGTTAAGAACACAAGATTGCGACACAACACAACTATTTCCTTATATTCAAAATGGCTTTTATTAAGGGTATAAGTGAAAAACACCTGCGTATAGGCGCGTAAGGAATATATAGGGAATGGTTGTGATTTTGTGATTTTGTGTTCTTGTGTCAGATGAGGTGTAGACATGAGAGAACAGTTTATAGAGAAAAAAATTCACGGACGCAGTGAAGAAAATGGGAGGCGTCGCACCGAAGTTTGTAAGTCCGGGTTTAGATGGTGTGCCTGACCGTCTTGTACTTTTGCCAATGGGAAGAATGGCATTTGTGGAGTTTAAGGCTCCAGGCAAAAAAAGATGCGTCCTTTACAGATAAGACGTAAAAACAGTTGGAAAGCCTCGGCTTTAAGGTTTTCTGCGTTGACAGTATCGAGCAGATTGGAGGTGTGATTGATGCGATACAATCCCCATGAATATCAGACTTACGCAACAAATTTTATACTGGAACATCAGGTGGCGGCAGTCCTGCTTCAGATGGGACTTGGCAAGAGCGTCATCACGCTGACCGCCATATACGAACTGATGCTGAACCGATTTGAAGTGCAGAAGGTTCTTGTGATTGCTCCCCTTCGTGTGGCAAGGGATACATGGCCTGCAGAGATTGAAAAGTGGGAGCATCTGGAGGGTCTGACCTATTCCGTGGCAATCGGAACAGAGGCAGAAAGGCTTGCAGCCTTAAAGTGTCCAGCACACCTGTACTTAATCAATCGTGAAAATGTGGACTGGTTGATTACAAAAGCGGCGTTCCGTTTGACTTCGATATGGTGGTGATTGATGAGTTATCTTCTTTCAAATCCCATACGGCAAAAAAGGTTCAAAAGCCTTCTGAAAGTAAGACCTACGGTAAAAGGATGGTGGGACTTACGGGCACTCCATCAAGCAATGGTCTTATGGATTTATGGGCAGAGTTCCGTGTGCTTGATATGGGTCAGAGGCTCGGCAGATACATCACCCATTACCGAAACAACTTCTTTGTGCCGGATAAGAGAAATCAGCAGATGATTTTTCTCCTACAAGCCAAGAACGGTGCGGAGGTCGCTATTTACAGACTGATTTCGGATATTACGATTTCCATGAAATCAGCGGATTTCTTAAAAATGCCGGAATGCATCATAAACGAAGTGCCTGTTTCACTTTCGGAAAAGAGTGGTCGGTGTACCAAGCCTTGAAAGAGGATATGGTGGTAGACCTTAAGGATGAGGAGATTGATGCCGTAAACGCTGCAAAGACTTTCCGGCAAACTTCTTCAGATGGCAAACAGTGCTTGTCTATAACGAAGAAAAAGAAGTCATTCACATCCATAACCGCAAACTGGATGCCCTTGAGGATTTGATTGAAGGTGCTAACGGAAAGCCTGTGCTTGTGGTTTATTGGTATAACCATGATTTGCAGAGAATCAAGAATCGTTTTTCTGTGAGGGAGATAAAACAAGCCAGGATATCAAGGATTGGAACAATGGAGATATCCCCGTTGCTGTTATCCATCCTGCCAGTGCAGGACACGGCTTGAATATCCAGTTTGGCGGCCCACAATTATATGGTTTGGGTTGACCTGGTCGCTGGAACTCTACCAGCAGACAAACGCCCGCTTGTGGAGACAGGGGCAACAGAGTACCGTTGTTATCCATCATATTATCGCAAAGGACACCATTGACGAGGATGTGATGAAGGCACTTCGTAAAAAGAGAAAATCCAATCGGCTCTTTATCGATTCCGTAAAAAGCCAGAATTGGAGGTGCTGCCCATTGACCGACCCTTATGAAAATCTTGCAAACAGCATCGTTCTGTTAGCCGTAAAGGACTACAGGGATGCCCTTAAGAAACTGAAAAAATGGCCCAGAAATGAGTCAGCCAAAATAATGAAAGATGAGGTGGAGAGGTTCTTCCGCTCTGCGTGGTATAGGGAACTTACCTCAGTGGATGGAGAGTATTTAATCTCCAAATTACAAGCGGAGGTGGATGAACCATGAAAGTAAAGGAATATTTAGGACAGGCATACCGACTCGACCAAAGAATCAACTCGGATATTGAGGAACTTGGGAAACTGAGGGAAATGTCCAACAGCATTTCTTCTCCAACATGGGAGGAGCGTGTGCAGACTTCAAGAAATACGGATGCGCCTTTTGTACGCGCGTTTTTAAGATTATGGAACTGGAAGATAAAATAAACGCAGAAATCGACAACCTTGTGGAACTGAAAAAGCAGATACGCACCGTTATTGATGAGGTTGCCAATACCGATGAGCGTATGGTGTTGCGTTACCGTTATATCCATAACCTTACCTGGGAGCAGATTGGAGATGAACTCCATGCCGACAGAACCACGGTGTACCGTTGGCATAACAGCGCCATTAACCATGTTACCTTGCCGGAAAATCCAATCAAAATATAAAGCCTGCACACTTTGCAACACTTTGCAACAAGATACCACAGTGGCATTTATGATATGATATAATCAGCGAAAAGCAGAATGATGAAAGCCTTGAGGAGCAATCCTTCAGGGCTTTTTCTATGCCCCGAGGAGGTGAAACAAGTGCCAAGAAGACCAAAGCGACCGTGTTCTTTCCCCGGCTGTCCCTAACCTAACGGATGGGAGGTTCTGTGAGGAACATGAAAAGCAGGAAAACAAACGCTACGAAACCTATGACCGTGACCCCGCTGTGCGTAAACGCTACGGCAGAGCGTGGAAAAGGATAAGGGATTCATATGCACGCCCACCCTCTGTGTGTGAGAGGTGTCAAGCCGAAGGAAAACTTACACCAACGGAAGAGATACATCACAAGTCGCCGTTGTCGCAGGGTGGAACTCATGCAAGAGAGAATCTGATTGCTCTCTGCAAGCCGTGTCATGCAAAGATACACGCAGAAAACGGCGACCGTTGGCATAATCACTGACCCTGGTAGGGCGGTCAAAATCTCCGGGGACCTTTATCCCGTGCAACGGGCGTGGGGTTTCGTGTGAAAAAATTGCGAAATCAAAAGGGTAATAAGACCCGCAGACAGAAAGGCGGTGAGAAATGTGCCAACAAAATCGAATAACACAGGCGGCCGTGGCGGAAAACGTCCGGGTGCAGGTCGTAAGCCGAAGTCAAATTTAGAAAAAGGCTCAGAACGGCAACCCCAGCGGTCGCAAACTTACGTTGTTGGATATCCCCGATGTGGAGGGTATCCAGATGCCGAAACCAAATGAACTGCTCAGTGCAAAGCAGCGTGACGGTACGGAACTGAGAGCAAAGCAGATTTATGAGGATACATGGAACTGGCTCAATTCCATCGGCTGTGCGGGTTATGTTTCCCTGCAGACCATTGAGCGTTATGCCATGTGTGTGGCGAGATGGCTCGCAATGCGAGGAGATGACAAACGAACTGGGATTTTTATCAAAGCATCCCACAACCGGAAAGCCTGTCACCTCCCGTTCATCAATATCGGCATCAACTATATGAACCAAGCCTCAAGGCAATGGGATAATATTATGCAAATCGTAAAAGAGAACTGCTCGGTAGATTTTTCGGGTACAAATCCGAATGATGACCTGGAACGACTATTGCACCAACGAAAGGGGTTTTAACTATGATTGAAAAAAGTAAATCCGAGCCATCCGGACAAGGTGGCAGACAGAATCGCAGGAGCCATTGTGGATCTGGCTTATGCAAAAGAAGAAAATCCGAAAATTGCTGTGGAGGTGTTAATCGGTCACGGTGTGTGCCACGCCATCATTGAAACCACAGCCACTTTGGATAAAGCTGAAATCATCAGCGCCGTGCATCGCATCGCAGGTGTGATGGATACAGACATCGTTATCGTTCCCCAGGATAAGCACCTGTCTGATAATCAGAAAGATGGTGTGCGTTGCGGAGATAACGGTATCTTTAAGGGTATGCCTCTTACACCCGAGCAGAAGAATCTTTCCAGAATGGCTCGTGAAATTTACGCGGAATATCCGTATGACGGAAAATACATTGCAGACGGAAACAGATTTATTGTTTGTCAGAGTAATGCTCCGACAGATATCCTTCGTACCAAGTGTCCCCTTACAGAGGTAAATCCGCTCGGTGACTGGACCGGCGGCACGGACGTTGATACCGGTGCTACCAACCGCAAGCTGGGCAGTGATATGGCTGACTCCGTTACGGGTGGTGGTCTGCACGGTAAGGACTTATCCAAAGCAGATGTGTCTGTAAATATCTATGCATTCCTGAAAGCACAGAAAATAAAAGAGCCTGTGCAGCTTTGCTGTGCCATCGGAGATGATACCATTGATGGCAAGCCTTATGCGGAAATCGTAGAGATTGCCCGTCAGTACATTCAGAGTCTCGGCGGTTTTGAAAAAGTTTGCTGAATTGGGTCTGTATTAAGGAGGGTGCTATGGGAAGAACAACAACGCAGATGGAACTTGTTTCCATCACGAAATTAGTGCCATATGTAAATAACGCCCGCACCCACTCCCCGGAGCAGATTATGAAACTCCGTTCTTCGCTGCGTGAGTTCGGCTTTATCAATCCTGTCATTATTGATAGGATTATGGTATCATTGCCGGACACGGACGTGTGATGGCAGCCAAGGAAGAAGGCATCGACGAAGTACCTTGCGTTTTCGTGGATTACCTTACCGAGGCACAGAAGAAAGCCTACATCCTTGCAGATAACCGTATGGCGCTTGACGCAGGTTGGGATGAGGCAATGTTAAAAAATCGAAATCGAGGCTTTGCAGGGCATGGATTTTGATATCGGTCTGGCAGGCTTTGACGATGATGAAATTGCAGACCTCTTTGCCGGAGATGATAAATCCGATGTAGAAGAGGACGATTTTGATTTGAATGACGCCTTGGAAAAGGCCGCGTTTGTGGAACGTGGCGATGTATGGACGGTAGGCAGACACAGACTCGTGTGCGGTGACGCTACAAATCCCGATGATGTGGCAACATTGATGGATGGTAAGAAAGCCAACCTTGTGCTGACCGACCCTCCGTATAATGTAGCCTTTGAAAGTTCGGACGGTCTGTCCATCAAAAAACGATAAGATGGCAAGTGAGAAGTTTTATGAATTTCTGTTATCGGCATTTCAGAACATGGTCGCCCACCTGAAAAAGGCGATGTGCCGCTTATGTGTTTCACGCTGATACGGAAGGTCTTAATTTCCGTAAGGCATTTATCGATGCAGGCTTTCATCTTTCCGGCTGTTGCATTTGGGTGAAAAACTCCCTTGTGCTTGGCAGAAGTGATTATCAGTGGCAACACGAACCTGTGCTTTACGGTTTCCTCCAGAACGGCAAACACTACTGGAGTAAGAACGCAGGTAGAAGTCAGACCACCATTTGGAACTTTGATAAGCCGAAGAAAAATAAGAACCATCCGACTTCCAAAGCCCTCTCGACCTGCTTGCCTATCCGATTGGAAACTCAAGCCGTGAGAATTCCATTGTGGTGGACACCTTCGGTGGCGACGGTTCTACGCTGATGGCTTGCGAGAGAACCAAGCGCATCTGCCATACGATGGAGTTGGATGAAAAGTACGCATCGGTTATCCTCCGCAGATATGTGGAAGATACGGGTGATGCAGACGGTGTATTTGTTATCCGTAACGGTGTGCAGATACCCTATGCCGACCTTGTGAAGGAGGTTGGTGCAGATGAATAAGAAACCTATGACCCTCGGCGGCCTTTTTGACTAGTGAGGGGATTTTGGGAGGCTTGATTTCCGGTATTACCCCTTTGTGCCCACAGATGAAACACCTGGGTGACATCTCCACCATCAATGGCGCAGAGGTTGACCCTGTGGACATCATTACATTCGGTTCTCCCTGCCAGGATATGAGTGTGGCGGGTAAACGCAGTGGTCTTGACGGAGAACGCTCCTGCCTGCTCTACGAAGCAATACGAATCGTAAAAAGAAATGAGGTGTAAAACCAATGGTGAGTATCCAAGATACATCGTGTGGGAAAATGTCCCCAGGTGCCTTCTCCTCAAACGAAGGAGAAGATTTCAAAGCTGTCCTCGAAGCAGTCGCGTCCGTCAAAGGTGACTATGCTGTGCCTTGTCCTCCAAAAAGAAAATGGACAGGAGCAGGAGAAATCCTGGGAGATGGTTTCAGTATCGCCTGGAGATGCGTTGACGCGCAGTTTTGGGGAGTTCCCCAAAGAAGAAGACGTATCTATCTTGTCGCAGATTTTAATGGTGGGTGTGCCGGAAAAATACTATTTGAGTCAGAAGGCCTGTTTAGGAATCTTGAAACGAGCCGATGCCCGTGGAAAAGAACTGCCGGAACTTCTGAAGAAAGCACTCTTGCGACAGGCATCGTCCTAAATGACCAGGGTGGCAACCGTATGGATGTCACCGATGATGTGACCTGCACCCTTCGTGCCGAGGCACATCATCCTCCGTGTGTAATGGAGTCTGCGGGATTTTGTACGGAACATTCTGCCGACAGCCGTGGCATTGGCTATGAGGCGGAAAAATCTCCAACCCTCCGAGCGGGTGTCGTTCCTGCAACCGTATATGAAAACCACTCACAGGATACCCGTTATGTGGGTCCCCTTGAGGTGGCACAGACCGTGGCGGCTACTTACGGCACAGGCGGAAACAATCAGCCGTTTGTAGTAGAGCCGACTGCTTTTGGTGTCTGCTCCAAGGACAGCAACGCCATGAAATCTGCAAAAATCCCAACAGCGGATTTTATAAGGCAGATACATCCCGTACCCTTGATGGGAACGGCGGCAATCCTACCTGCAACCAGGGCGGCATTGCCATTGTGGAAGGCAACGGCTCACGTCCTTCCCACCACGGAAACGGTTATGCGGAAAGTGATGTCATGTACACCTTAAATACCGTAGACCGCCACGCTGTTGTTTATGCTATAGACCGTGAAAGCTATAACTGCGGTCAGAACTTCGCAAGGAATATGGGAATCAGTGATGAGGGTGTCAACTCCACGCTGAAAGCCACGGGGCCCGATGCGGTTGCCGTTCCCACCTACTCAAGCGACAAGGCATCGTTCTTCACTTCTGCGGAAGAAGAACTTGCTAACACTTTAGTAGCTACGGATTACAAAGACCCTCCGCTTGTCAACGATACCGATGCGGATCGGAATACATTGTGCGTAGGCTGACTCCTACGGAATGTGCAAGGCTCCAGGGATTTCCGGATTGGTGGTGTGCTGACCTTGGTGAGAAACTTCCTTCTGAAGAGGAACTCACACGGTGGGCAGAAATCTTTGAAACACATCGTAAGATTGTGGGAACATCAAGCAAACCGAAAACACGGAAGCAGATATTCAAGTGGTTGCAGAACCCTCATTCCGATTCGGCGGAGTATAAGATGTGGGGCAACGGTGTGGCACTGCCCAATGTGGTTTATGTGCTGACTGGCATCGTGTACTATACACAAAATGACGGGGGTGTAAATCTACAGATATTCTCCCTTATATTTTGCACATATTACTTGCTATTTTTCGGCGTAAGAGTGATATATGTAGTACCGAAAAAACAAGGAGGTACTCACAATGAGAATTGAATTTAATGTAACGGGCAGTGACCGTAAGGCACTGGTTACGGCAATGGGCGAAATTCTGAATGTAAAGCCGAAATACATGGGAATGCCCAGCATGAACTATGAAGTGGATTATTTCACAGTAACAAAGGACGGCGCAGTGGAGTTTGATGACAGAGCCGACAGCGAGGAAATCGAGCAGTTGCTTGAGAGCCTCGCAGACAAAAGGCTTAGTCGCAGCATCCGCAGAAATGGCGCAGGCGTGGCTTGATGCGAGAGCCGAGGAAACAGCCGAAGAACCCAATGAAGAGCCACAGGGCGAAACAGTGGGGCTTACGGTGGCGATTCCCCTTGATATGGTGGCAGTCGGAAACCTTACAAACCTTCTGGTTGCCAAGGGTAGCCTTATAAAGAAAGCCTTGGGCATTTCGGCAACACCAATCGAAATCGGAGAGGACAGGGTTTCTTTCCCTTGGTTTGAGGAAGGGTTGGATGCAGATGAGGTCAAGGCTTACAGACCACTTCATTGCAGCCCTTTGTGAGATGAGCCGAAATCAAAAAACGCATCAATGCTACGGAGAAAGCGGTGGATAACGAAAATACGCATTCCGCTGTTTTCTCCTTCGCCTCGGCTTTATCGGAAACGAATACAAGACTGAGAGGAAAATCCTGCTCCGCAACCTTTCCGGCAGCAGTGCCTTCAAGGCGCCGAAGACGGAAAAAAAGACCTACCGAGTGGAACTCGACGATGATAACTTCAAAATCTTCACTGCCACAAACAGTGCAGAGGCTGAACGCATCGGAGCGGATATTGCAGATGAACTCGGCAGTGGATACTGCCTTGTTGAGGAGGTGGCAGAATGAGATTTCCGGACAGAGAAACCGTTGAGCGTGTAAGAAAAAGAATACCCTGTAGGATGCCGAGTGGAACTTGTCCGTATGGATGATGAGCAGGCCCACCCATTGGTACAAAGGGTACGGTCAGAGGCGTGGATGACACGGCCTCCATCATGGTCAGATGGGATACAGGCCCGGCTTGAATGTGGTATACGGTGTCGATATTTGTCGAAAACTGGATGCAGTGAAAATTACCTGCTACGGTCAGACGGAAGTATGGGACAGCCGAAAAGAGGCTGCTGACTTTTACCTTCGTGCCATCGCAGGGTCAGAGGGCGACGAGTGTGAACGCTACACCAAGATTTACACGGAACTGCTTATGGGCAAGGAGGTCTGCACCGATGAATAAAATCAAGGAACAGATACTCGCCATCCGAGCAACCGGACGAAGCAATATGTTTGATGTTCCGATGGTGCAGTACATTGCCAATGAAATGCACTTTTATGAATTGGTGGTGTACCTTGAAGAAGAACACCGTAAAGGAATACACCCACTTTATTCTCACAGGCGAAATGGAGGACTGACTATGTGGAAAGAAGGAACAATCGGTATTCCGCAGAAGGACGGCGGTTACAAGGCAGTCCATTATTGGATAAAGGTTTATGAGGAAGGCGACCAGTTTGGTATCAACGGTGGAAAAATCAGCAAGCTGATGCTGAAACTGAATGGCGAGGTCATTGCCAACTACGACAGAGGTTGGGATGTTGAGCCTGCCACCGAAGAAGCAAACCTTGCCCTCTGCATTTTGCTGAACGAACACAATTAAAAATCCTGTAAAAAGGCAGGACGGAGCCGTGAGGCTCTGTTCCTCATATACGCAAATGGTGGCGGCTGTTTTTTATGCCATTTTTGAGGAGGTGACGGCATTTGAGAAAACTGAAAAATTACAAACCAACCCGCTTTATGGCGGAGGGCGGCTATTACGATAAAGGATGCCGCCGACCACGCAGTATGTTTTATCGAAAAATTCTGCTGTCACACCAAGGGTACATGGGATGGAAAGCCATTTGAACTGATTGATTGGCAGGAGCAGATTATCCGAGATATTTTCGGTGTTCTGAAACCAAACGGATACAGGCAGTTCAACACAGCCTATATCGAAATTCCAAAGAAACAAGGAAAATCGGAACTGGGCGGCTGTGGCGTTGTATCTTCTGTGTGCCGACTTCGAACCGGGTGCAGAAGTTTACGGCTGTCTTTGCGGATAAAGACCAGGCACGAATCGTATTTGACGTTGCTTTGGAGATGGTAAGGCGCAGTCCTCTGCTTAAAAATAAAATGACTATCCAGGCAAGCCAGAAGACCATGACTTACAACCCGACGGGCAGTAAATACAAAGCATTGTCGGCGGATGTAGCCAATAAGCATGGTTTCAATACCCACGGCGTTATTTTTGATGAGCTGCGCATACCCAGCCGAACAGAAAATTGTTTGATGTTATGACCAAGGGTTCTGGTGACGCAAGAATGCGCGTTACTTTACTTCCCTCGATCACTACGGCGGGAAACGATACGCAGTCCATCTGCTACGAAACCCACCAAAAGGCAAAGGACATCATTGAGGGTCGAAAAGTTGACCCTACCTTTTACCCTGTTATCTACGGTGCAGAGGATGATGACGACTGGACTGACCCGGAAGTATGGAAAAAGGCAAATCCATCCCTTGGTGTTACGGTTGGTATCGACAAGGTAGAGCAAGCCTGTGAGCAGGCAAAGCAGAACCCCGGCGAAGAGAACGCTTTCCGTCAGTTAAGGCTGAATCAGTGGGTCAAGCAGGCTGTCCGTTGGATGCCGATGGCGGTGTGGGATGCCTGTGCATTTCCTACCGACAAATCCGAACTGGAAGGCCGTGTCTGCTATGGTGGACTGGACCTTTCAAGCACTACGGATATCACGGCTTTCGTATTGGTATTTCCGCCGGAGGACGAGGATGACAAGTATATCATTCTGCCGTATTTCTGGATACCGGAAGATAACATCGACCTGCGTGTCCGTCGTGACCATGTGCCGTATGACATTTGGGAACGACAGGACTTGCTTATGACCACCGAGGGCAATGTAGTCCATTACGGCTACATCGAGAAATTCATCGAGTCCCTGGGTGAGAAATACAACATCCGTGAAATCGCATATGACCGCTGGGGTGCTGTTCAAATGGTGCAGAACCTTGAGGGTATGGGATTTACGGTAGTTCCTTTCGGACAGGGATACAAAGATATGTCTCCTCCGACCAAGGAACTGATGAAACTTGCGATGGAGAAAAAACTGGCTCACGGCGGGCATCCGGTTCTGCGATGGATGATGGATAACATCTACATCAAGACCGACCCTGCCGGAAACATCAAAGCTGACAAAGCCAAATCCACAGAGAAGATTGACGGTGTCGTCGCCACCATTATGGCACTTGACCGTGCAATCCGTTGTGGCAATACCAACAGCGCCTCGGTTTATGATGACCGTGGCATTTTGTTTATTTAGGAAGGAGCGTGATTTGATATGGGTATTTTTACGGGAATGTTTAAGTCCAGAGATAAGCCCGAAAACAGAACGGCGGGCAGTGCCTACACCTTTTACATGGGTGGCACAACTTCCGGCAAGGCAGTAACGGAGCGTTCTGCTATGCAGATGACGGCAGTATAGGCCTGCGTCCGTATCCTGTCTGAAGCAGTGGCAGGCTTGCCTCTGCATCTTTATAAATATAACGATGACGGTGGCAAGGAAAAGGCCATCGACCATCCGCTTTACCGATTGCTCCATCATGCGCCGAATCCGGAAATGAGTTCTTTCGTATTTAGGGAAACACTCATGACCCATCTGCTCCTGTGGGGCAATGCCTACGCACAAGTTATCCGCAATGGTAAAAACGAGGTGGTGGCACTGTACCCTCTGATGCCAAACAAGATGAGTGTGGACAGAGATGAAAACGGACATCTCTATTACACCTATTACCGTGGTCCTGATGAGGCTATCAAAAATAAGGAGTTTGCAGTAACCCTGCCAACCTTCCGATGTGCTGCATATCCCCGGACTTGGGTTTGACGGGCTTGTCGGCTACAGTCCCATCGCTATGGCGAAGAACGCCATCGGCATGGCTATCGCCTGCGAGGAATACGGCGCAAAATTCTTTGCCAACGGTGCCGCTCCGGGCGGTGTGTTGGAACACCCAAGCACCATCAAAGACCCGCAGAGGGTCAGAGAGAGAGTTGGCAGGCGCCTTTGGCGGCAGTTCCAATTCAATAAAGTGGCTGTCCTCGAAGAAGGAATGAAGTACACACCGATTTCCATCTCCCCGGAGCAGGCACAGTTCCTTGAAACAAGGAAGTTCCAAATCAATGAAATTGCTCGAATTTTCAGAGTCCCTCCCCATATGGTGGGCGACCTTGAGAAGTCGAGCTTTTCTAATATAGAGCAAACAGTCCTTGGAATTTGTGAAATACACCCTTGACCCGTGGGTCATCCGTTGGGAGCAGTCCATTCAGAGGACGCTTTTATCCCACGATGAAAAAGGTGCGTTATTTTGTGAAATTCAATCTGGAGGGTCTGCTCCGTGGCGATTACCAAAGCCGTATGAACGGCTACGCCATTGGTCGCCAGAACGGTTGGATGAGTGCAAACGATATCCGTGAACTGGAGAACCTCGACCGTATCCCAACGGAAGAAGGCGGCGACCTGTACCTTATTAACGGCAATATGCTCCCTCTGAAAGATGCGGGTGCTTTTGCAAATACAACCGACAATGACGGAAAGGAGGAAAACCCCGATGATGAAGAAGTTCTGGAAGTGGAAGAACCAGGCACAGACGGAGACGATGCCGGAGGCGAGGACACTGTTTCTGAACGGAACAATCGCAGAAGAAAGCTGGTTTGACGATGACGTCACGCCACAGCTTTTCAAGGACGAACTGATGTCCGGTAGCGGTGACATTACCGTCTGGATAAACTCGCCCGGTGGTGATTGCGTTGCTGCGGCGCCAAATCTACAATATGCTGATGGACTACAAGGGCAACGTCACGGTCAAGATTGACGGCATTGCGGCCTCCGCAAAGCATCCGTGATTGCGATGGCAGGCAAAAAGGTGCTGATGTCCCCGGTATCCATGATGATGATTCACAATCCCATGACGGTTGCTTTCGGTGACTCCGGCGAAATGCAGAAAGCTATCGATATGCTTGCAAGCGTGAAGGATTCCATCATCAATGCCTATGAGATTAAGACAGGCTTGTCCCGTACAAAGCTGTCCCACCTCATGGATGCGGAAACATGGATGGACGCAAACAAGGCCGTGGAACTTGGCTTTGCTGATGAAATTATGCAAAGAACTGCCACGGACGAAGTGGATGTGCCACAGGTATCCATGCTTTATTCCAAAGCAAATGTGGTCAATTCACTGATGGATAAGGTTGCCGCCAAGTGTGCAATCAAGTCCGAACCAACCCGAAAAACCAAAGCCGATGACCTTATGGACAGGCTAAATCTTATTAAAAATTGGAGGTAATTTATTATGACTATCAACGAACTGCGCGAAAAGCGTAACCAGGCTTGGGAGGTCGCAAAGGCATTTGTGGAAACCAAGCGTGACAAGGACGGTCTGCTTTCCGATGAGGATGCAAAGACCTATGCACAGATGGAGAAGAAGGTTCAGGACTACGGTGCTGAAATCGAGCGTATGGAGGCTATGTCCGCTATGGATGCCCAGCTTTCCAAGCCTACCTCTGCTCCCATCACTGAAAAAGCCTATGAACGGCAAACCTATGGACGGCAAGAAGGAAAAAGACCGGACGTGCTTCTGATGCCTATAAGGACGGTATGCTCAAGGCTCTGCGTACTAATTTCCGACAGGTATCCAATGTTCTCCAGGAGGGCGTGGATGCTGACGGCGGTTATCTCGTTCCCGAAGAGTATGATTCCCGCCTTATCGAGGCATTGGAGGAGGAAAACATCTTCCGTAAGTTGGGTCACACCATCACTACAAGCTGGCGAGCGTAAAATCAATATCGCTGCCAAGCCCGGTACGCGTGGATTGACGAGGGCGAGGAACTCACCTGGGGGTGATGCGAAGTTCGCCCAGATCAACCTGGATGCCCACAAACTTCATGTTGCCGTTAAGGTAACCGGAGGAACTTCTGTATGACAATGCCTTCGGTCTTGAGAATTACATCATCCGTCAGTTCTCCAAGGCTCTTGCAAATGCAGAAGAGGATGCGTTCCTCAACGGCGATCGGCACAGGTCAGCCTTTTGGGTCTTTTGCAGAAGAAGGTTAAGTGCTCCAGATCGGTGTAACTGCCGCATCTGCAACGGAAATCACTGCCGATGAAATCATCGACCTTGTGTACTCCCCTCAAGCGTCCTTACCGTAAGAACGCCAAGTTCATCTGCAACGACCAGACTTTGGCAGCTATTCGTAAGCTGACCGACAAGAACGGTCGCTACCTTTGGCAGGATTCCGTACAGGCGGGAGAACCTGGCAGACTCTTGGGTTATGAGGTGTACACTTCTCCTTATTTCCCTGTAATCACTGCGGGTATGCCTGCCATTGCTTTCGGTGACTACAGCTACTACAACATCGGTGACCGTGGTACTCGTTCCTTTGCGGAACTCAAGGAACTCTTCGCCGGAAACGGTATGGTCGGCTTTGTTGCCAAGGGCGTGTGGACGGTAAGCTGATTCTTGCTGAAGCCGTGAAACTGCTCAAGATGGCTACTGCCTAAGATGGGAGGTGGCAGTGATGAGCGAACTTCTTAAGAAGGTTAAGGAAAATCTGATACTGGAGCATTCGGTGGATGATGGACTGATTGAAAGGTTCATCACTGCCGCCGTTTCCTATGCGGAAAGCTATCAGCATATTGAGGCAGGATATTATACGGAAAATGCGATGCCCGCTACCACGGAACAAGCCGTGATTATGTTGGCATCGCATTTCTATGAATCCAGGGACGGCTCTACAGGCGGTTTCTTTGCCGACAATGTGCAGGCAGGTCAGCAGGTATGGAACACGGTCAACCTTCTGCTTAGGCTCGACCGAGATTGGAAGGTGTGACATGAGTTTTGGGAAAATGAATGGCTTTGCTGATATTGTCATCACAAAACGCATCAAGGACAGCGAGGGTTTCTCCACAACGGCGGATGAAATTCTCGCCTCTGTCCGTGTGTACAGAGAAGGTCGCCACGGAAGTGAGCGATGGGCAAACCTTTGTCGCATTCTCCGAGGCAACCGACCTGTTCCGTTTCCGATGTATTCCCGGTCTTACTGTTACCACCGACCACATTTTGGTGTGTGAGGACGGCAGGTTTGAAATCACGTCCGTGGAGGATGTAAAGGGACGTGGAATGTATACGGAGGTGCTTGCGAAAAAGGTGGTGGCGACAAGTGGCTAAAGTAGATATCAAAATGCCGGAGGAGTTTTTTGCAGCGTATCTCAAGGCTTGGTTCTGACTTTGACCCCGTTGCCGAAAAAGGTACTGGAAGCCGGAGGCGAGATTGTTCTTGCCAAGGCACAGAGCAACCTGTCCTCTGTTGTGGGAAACGGTACAAAGTACGAATCCCGTTCCACAGGAGAATTGGAGTCGGCACTTGGTCTGTCCTCTGTGAAGATGGATAAGAACGGCAACCACAACATCAAGGTTGGCTTTGCAGAACCTCGTGGGGATGGCGTCAGCAACGCAAAACTGGCCAACATCATCGAATACGGCAAACACGGTCAGCCTGCCAAACCTTTTTATGAAACCCGCGAAAACGGCATCCCGTGCTTTGCCTGTATCAGTGCCATGCAGGATAAATTTGAAGAGGAGGTCAGAAAGCTGTGAGTGTACTTTCAGATATCAATACGGCTTTGGAGCCTTTTGGGCATTCCTTTGGAAACAGGTGTGTTCCACGAAGAGGCTCCGGACAAATATATCGTGGTAGTGCCTATGGCAGACAGCTTTGAACTTCATGCGGATAATACTCCCGGATGCGATATCCAGGAGGCACGAATTTCCCTGTATGCCAAAGGCAGTTATACCAAAGAGAAAAATGCTATCGTCCGTGCCTTGCTTGGTGCGGATTTTACCATAACTGACCGAAGATACATCGGTTATGAAACAGAAACAGGCTACTTCCATTACAACGTGGATGTGGCAAAACATTATGAAATGGAGGAATAATCAATGGCTACTATTGGTCTTGACAAACTGTATTATGCCAAAATCACCGAAGATGAAAACGGTAACGAAACCTATGCTTCTCCGGTGCAGATGGCAAAGGCGATGACCGCCGACCTCTCCGTGGAACTTGCGGAGGCAACCCTTTATGCCGATGACGGTCTTCGCCGAAATCGTCAAGGAGTTCAAGTCCGGCACCGCTTTCTTTGGGTGTGGATGATATCGGTGCTTCTGTCGCCTCTGACCTTACGGGTGCGACCATCGATGCCAACGGCGTAGTGGTGTCCACAAGTGAAGATGGCGGTGAGCCTGTGGCTGTGGGTTTCCGTGCAAAAGAAATCCAACGGCAAATATAAATATTACTGGCTTTACCGTGTGAAGTTCGGTATCCCTGCTACAAACCTTGCTACTAAGGGTGACAGTATTACTTTCAGTACGCCTACCATCGAGGGTACGATTTTGCGCCGTAACAAAGTGGACGGTCAGAACAAGCATCCCTGGAAGGCAGAAGTTACCGAGGGAGATTCTGCTGTTGCAGCGGATATTATCACAAACTGGTATCAGGAAGTATATGAACCTTCCTATGCTACCGAGGCCGCGGAATAAGGAGGATATGACACATGGATAAAGAACGCTCTGCAATTATCAATATCGGCGGTGACGAGTATACCTTGCTCCTCACTACCAAGGCAACCAAGGAAATCGCAGGACGCTACGGCGGTCTTGAGAACCTTGGTGATAAGCTGATGAAGTCCGAAAACTTCGAGATGGCTATCGGCGAAATCGTGTGGCTGATTACCCTGCTTTTGCCAATCAGTCCATCCTTGTCCACAATCTGAAGAACAAGGAAAACAAGAAGGATGTCCTTACAGAGGAGATGGTGGAACTTTTGACCACACCTCTTGATCTGGCAGACTACAAGACTGCCATTACCGAGGCTTTGTATAAAGGACATTAAGCGAAATGTGGTCAGTGAGGCTGACTCAAAAAACGTGGCGGTCGAGTAAGTGACGATGAGTTATTTACTCGACTTTTATATTACGGCATCGCCCATCTTCATCTGACACAGGATGAGGTGTGGCTGATGCCGTTTGGTTTGCTCCTGGATTTATGGGAGTGCCACAAACAGTATAACGGGCTTGCGAAGCCTGCAAGGGAATATTTCATCGATGACATTATTCCTGCCGGAATCTGATGAAGGAGGTGGTTTGAAGTGGCAGATGATTTTGGCTTAAAAATCGGTCTTGAGGGCGAAAAAAGAATTCAAGAAGGCACTGTCCGAAATCAATCAGTCCTTCAAGGTTCTCGGCTCGGAAATGAAGGTCGTGCAGTCGCAGTTTGATAAAAACGACAATTCCGTAGAAGCACTCACGGCAAGAAACCAGGTGCTGAATAAGGAAATCGAGGCACAGAAACAGAAAATAGAAACCCTACGTTCTGCCCTTGCCAATGCCTCTGAGTCTTTCGGAGAAAATGACCGCAGAACTCAAGCCTGGCAGATTCAGCTTAATAACGCTACGGCGGCACTCAATGATATGGAGCGTGAACTCGACCGTAACAATGCAGCCTTGGATGATGCCGAGCGTGAAATGGATGATGTTGCTGACAGTGCCGATGATATGAGTGAGGAACTGGACGATGCCGGAGATTCCGCTGAAAAGAACAAAGGGCAAATTTGAGAGCCTCGGTTCTGTTCTAAAAAGGTGTCGGTGTGGCAATGGGAGCGGTGGTCACGGCTGCCGCGGCGGCCGCCGCCGCAGTTTCCCTTGGAAAGGCAGTGGTGGAATCCTATGCGGAATATGAGCAGTTGGTCGGCGGTGTCGATACGCTGTTCAAGGATTCCTCTGTCGCATTGCAGGAATATGCCAACAACGCCTATAAGACGGCGGGTATGTCAGCAAATGACTATATGTCCACAGTCACATCTTTTTCTGCCTCCCTTTATTTCTTCCCTTGGAGGGGATACCGAGGCGGCAGTAAAAGTATGCGGATATGGCCATTACCGATATGGCGGATAATGCCAATAAGATGGGTACGGACATCGGACTCATCCAGAACGCATACCAGGGATTTGCCAAGCAGAATTATACGATGCTGGATAACTTGAAACTTGGCTACGGCATCAAGACGGAAATGGAGCGTCTGTTTGCCGATGCACAGGCAATTTCCGGTATTGAGTATGATATCAGTTCCTATGCCGATGTGGTTTCTGCCATTCATGTGATTCAAGAGAGCATGGGTGTGGCAGGTGCAACGGCGACCGAGGCGGAACACACCATTGAGGGTTCTTTGAACTCTATGAAAGTCGCCATCGATAACCTTATCGTAGGTTTCGGTAATGCAGATGCAGACATCGAAATGCTCTGCAACAATGTTGTGGATGCATTCCAGGATGTGCTGACCAATATCACTCCCGTGATTGAAAACATCATTGCAAAGACTGCCAACGGCTCTGAACGCCCTGCTTGCAACGGTGGAGAACTTCTTCCGACACTTTTTGGATACTGTGGTTGACCTGTTTTCGCAGGTGCTGAACACCATACTTACCATGCCGCCGGAACTTATCCCCCGTGGTAATCGATGCACTGATGACCATCGTAAATACGCTGATTGAAAATCTGCCATTGCTGATTGATGCGGCTATCCAGATCGGATGTCCCTGGTGCAGGGTATCGGTGAGGCACTTCCTACGCTGATTCCCACAGCAGTACAGGCAGTTATTACCATTGTGCAGAGTCTGATTGACAGCTTGCCGATGATTTTGATGCAAAGCATTGCAACTTATCATGGGATTGGCGCAGGGACTTCTTGATGCAATTCCTGTGCTGATTGAGGCTTTGCCTTCCATCATCATCCTTGCTATCGTGGAATTTGTCATCAGTGCAATTCCGCAGATTATACAAGCAGGCATTCAGCTTTTGACCTCTTTGGTATCTGCGTTGCCGGAAATCATCGTAGCAATCGTGGAGGCAATCCCGCAGATTATTGAGGGCATCATCACAGCCGTGCTTTTTACTTCCATTCCGCAGATTATCCAGGCGGGTATTGATTTGCTCGTTGCACTCATTCAAGCACTGCCGGAAATCATTACAACCATTGTTTCGGCAATCCCGGAAATCATCGGTTCTGTGGTAAATGCCCTGATTAACAGCATACCGCAAATCGTACAGGCAGGCGTGACACTCTTTATTTCCTTAATAAAGAACCTGCCGACCATCATTGTGGAAATTGTGAAAGCCGTACCGCAGATTTTGTCCGGCTTGGTTTCTGCCTTTGGTAAGGGTGTCTCCCAGCTTGCAAGCGTGGGTGCAAACCTCGTTCGTGGCCTGTGGCAAGGTATCCAGTCTCTTGCTTCTTGGCTTTGGAACAAGGTGTCCGGCTGGATTTCTTCCATCTGGGATGGCATTTGTGATTTCTTTTGGCATCCATTCTCCTTCGGATGAAATGGCGTGGATTGGTGAAATGCTCGTGGAAGGTCTGGCAGGCTCTATCAATACCAATGGTAAAGATGCGGTTCTTTGCCGCAGAAGGTATGAGCAAGGACATCAATGATGTTATGCACGGTCTTGCAGATGAAATGACCACGGCACTTCCTACGGACTTTAGTGTAAATGGTACGGTAAACCGCAATGACACAATATCCGGTGCAGGATTCGGCGGCGGTGCATTGATTACCATTCAGCAAATGATTGTCCGCAGCGAAGAGGATATCCGCAAGATTTCCCAGGAACTTTACAACTTGATTCAAAGTGGCTCCCGTGCACAGGGACACTTCACTACGGCATAAAGGAGGGTTTTGACCTATGGGTTTTATTTTTAATGACATTATGTCGGGCAGCATGGGCATCAAAGCCCGTCTGACTTCCTGGCAGGTGTGTGGTAAGATGCGTAATTTTACCACCACCGTGCCTGGTAAATACGGTGTGGCAGACTTCGGTGCTGATTTCGATTACCGTGAAATCAATGTCCACTGTAACATTTACCCCAAGGCGAATTTTACGGCATTGGTATCCGCCTTGATGATATCGCAAAGATGGCTTGACCCTGTGCAGGGGTTACGCCAGCTTGTATTTGATGATGTGCCGGACAGATACTTTATGGCACGACTGAACGATGCGGTGGACTGTGAAAGGCTCATCCGCTCGGCAGGCTCATTTGACCTTAAGTTTTTCTGTCCTGACCCTTTTGCCTATGCCATTACAGATGAAACTTTCTCCGTAACGGAAGAAGGGGTTCACACCATCACCCGAACTATCGGTAACATCGAGTCCTTGCCAGTATATCGTATCAGCGGTGTGATAACGGCAGGAGCAAGTAATTATATCAGCATTACCACAAACGGCTTGGAACTGAAAATCGTAAACGCAACACTATCCGAAGGAGAAACCCTTGTTGTGGATACCGATAAAATGACAGCCTATGTGGTGGATGAAAACGGCGAGGCTCTCCGAAACGGTCTGCCGTATTTACAGGAACTGAACTTCCCGACTCTTGCTGTCGGAGAGAATACTGTCACCGTAGAAGTAAACAATGCTACGCTGACGGAACTGCAAATTAGTGCCAAGAGCAGATGGAGGTGACGGCATGGCTCTGAAAATGATACTGAATAAGCAGGCGGATTTCACAGGAGAATTTCCTGCAGAGTATGCCGCATCCCAAGGGCAGACAGATTCGTTTTAATATCAACAATCCGACCACGGAGAAAACCCACCTGCAGGTGACCAATGACGGCACTATTTTCGCAAACTTAGGTGAGCGTATCATCGTGGGCGGTTGGATGTGTCCGACCACTTATTCTGTGGGTAACACTTTCTGTCCGATATTCAACACCCGTTACGGTCCGGGACAGCCGATTTTCTATCTGTCCCTATATTCCGGTAAGCCGAGAATCATGCTTTATAACTCTTCGGGCAGCCTTATCTTGGACAAGACCGTGACACCGACATTTTCACTGCAAAATGGCAAATGGTATTTTATCGCAGGGGTGATTGAGCCGAATGAAAAGAAGTTCACCTATGTGGTGGGTGACCGTTCTTCCGGCGTGGTTTGGAAATCTGATGTGCTGACCTTTACGGGAACGCTGAATGCATCTTGCATAGCAGACCTTGTTATTGGTATGCACGCCGACACCTATTATTACGCAGGTGGTTTTGACGAGTGGTTCTTAGATTGCGATTCTGCACTGACCGCAGACGATTTGGTGGATTATTTCAATGCAACCATTCTATGTAACGGTGCAGACAGTTCTTCAGATGTGGATGCTCTGACCGATGCAAGCGGTGTAACGCTGAAAGCCACAGACGGTGTCTACCCCGAAAGCGGTGTGCTTTATACCAAGGCGGAGTGTAGTCTGTCCGGCACGGGAAAGGTGTCCTATACAAGCGAATATATTGCTGGCACTACGGCAATTGCCTCGGTGGAAACCTCCACCAGCGATGACCTTACCGATTGGAGTGATTGGGTTGCTGTTGGAACGGACGGCAAGTTGCAATCTCCGAACCGAAACTATATCCGCTTTAAGGTCACGCTGACTACCTCGGATACAAGCAAAACACCGAAGCTCATTGATATCCGTCTTTATGACATTCCGAAAGCACCCTATGAGAAAATCGGCTATGCCCGTCCTGTGGTGCTTGACGATAACGGTGCGTGGGAGGCCATTTTGGAGAATGCCTACGATATTATCGTTACGGGCGAAATCAACGGCGAGGATACGCTGACTTTCTCCATACCGTTCCGAGACAGCAAACGAAAGTATCTGGAAAACGAGAAGAAAATCCAGATTGTAGATGATGTGTATAAGGTGCGTACCATTACCGATGTGAAAGACAGCACAGGAAATACGGTAACGCAGGTGTATGCCGAGGCAGAATTCTATGATTTGACCTTTTCTGTCCGTAAGGAAGAAAAGAAATTTGATGCGGAAACGGCGGATATGGCGATGGCTTATGCCCTGGCTGATACCGAGTGGAGCGTGGGAACGGTCAATGTGACTTCCAAGCGTACCTGGACGAGTACGGAGAAAAATGCTCTTTCCATCTTACGAGCGTTGCAAATCTCCACGGCATGACCTTGTTTTTGACTGTCCGAACCGACTGGTGCATCTGTTGACGGTAAATGGCAAAGACAGCGGTCTTGTTTGCCTACAAGAAGAACATGAAAGCATTGAGCGTGTGGTGGACACCCGCTCCCCTTGTAACAAGGCTTTATGCGGTTATGCCAACGGCATGACCTTTGCTGACATCAACGGTGGTAAGCCTTGCACCTTGAGGATTTCACTTACTCCAAGGAAGTGCGTATTACCACTTTGGACTGTTCTTCCTTTACCAATCCGTATCAGATGAAGGAATACACGGCTACCCGTCTTGCGGAATACTGCAAAGCCTTCCGTTTCCTATGTGCTGAATGCAATGGACTTGTCCGTGCTGACAGGCTATGAGCATGAAGCGTGGGAACCTGGCGATTATGTCCGTGTGGAAGATAAGGATTTGGGACTTTCCGTTACCACCCGTATCGTGCGCCGTGAATACAATTTGCAGGGAGTTTTGGAACACGGTGTTGGAACTTTCCACCACACTGAAGAACCTGGGTAGTTCGGTCAGTTCCATTGATACCATTGCCGATGCCCTGGAAGGTACGGGTATGGTTTCCAACAACGATATCCGTGAACTTGTGCCGTTCAATCATCTGCGAAACTCCCGTGCCGATGACGGACTCGCTTATTGGGTCAGTTCCGGTTTTGAGGCAGACGGAGAAAACGGTGCATCCGGCACGGCGTCCTTTAAGGCTGTGGGTGTTGAGGGTATGACCTTGAGCCTTGCCCAGACCGTGTATCCGTCCAACCGCAGCAGTTATACACTGTCGGCGCAGATTGCCTCGGAAGATCTGGAAAAGTTATCTGATGATTCACAGGTCGGCATTGAGGTGGTCATTGAATATGAGGATGGCAGCACGGAAACAAGATTTATTGATTTGTACTGATGGAGGTGCGTATGGCTTATTTTTCTAAAACACAGGAAAAGATTACACCAAGCGGATATTCCTCTAAGGTCAAATCCATTACGGTGCGTGTGTGCATTACCAACTGCACAGGCACTTTATATATAACAGACCTCTTGCTGACCGGGTTCTGTAGCCACGGGATGGGTAGGTCATCCCTGTGAGATGAAATGGGTGCTGGATGGCTAATCCCGTTTTTATCCGACTGGCAGAGGTCATAAACAAGAAACAGGATATGCGTGTTGTGAGCGTTACGGTAAAACCTACCCTTACCAACTGCTCCGGCACGATTTGGTTTACCGACCTTATGCTGCAGGAGGACCGGCACTGACAGGCTATGTGCCACACACCGAAAGCAGACTCACGGAAGACACCAAGGTGTGGTTCAACGGTGTGGTTCGCTCCAAGGAAACGGTCATCATCTGCAATGTGGGCGATACCTCCGGCGGGCTTGGATGTCCATATCTATCCGAAATCCGATATGGCGGCAGGCTCGGTGCGTACTTGCCCAGGGCGTTGGTGGTCAAAAGGTCACATTCCCAAATGCTCTGTCTGCGGAGGATGACCTTGCCCTTCTTGCTTCGGTCAGAGAATGCACCAAGAACGGTGTGACCGAGCCAAAAAGAGGATTTTATCAATACAGTGTCTTTTGGGATTCCAAGCACATGGTCACCTGGAGGACGGCAAGTCTGCCAGGGTTCTTTTTTGAGTTGCGACAAATGACGGATGGAGGTGTGTCGATTTGAGGGATAAATTAAAAGGCAAACGTATCATGGTGTGGACATTTATGGGCAACCCCCGAATGTATCAGGCACTCCGTGATTACGGTGACCGCATCGACACCATCGGTCTGTTTTCTTTCAAAGTGGACGCCACGGGAACGATTACTGAAAGCGGTGTTGCTATTAGCAATATGCTGACCTATATCGAAAAGTGGCCACACATCCGTTGGTTGCTTACCGTTGCCAATGACGGTGCGAACAGCATTTTTAAGGCTATCCGTGATAATACGGACGGCGCACAGGACACCTTCTGCTCGGAACTTATCCGTATTATGGAGAAATATCCGTGGTGCAACGGCGTGGATATTGACCTTGAAAAAAGGCGATGGATATTCCACCCACGAAGCGTCCACGGCAATGTTCAAGCACATCTACGAAAACGGTCAAAGCATATGACTCCACCAAGGGAGATGAACATCTGCCTGCCGGGTATGACTTCGGTCAACGGTTCGGTTGGTGGCGAGAACTGGTGCGTGTATGGTGATCGGATAAATATTGTGATACGGCATCCATCATGAGTTACGGTATGGCTTGGGCGGGTTCTGCTCCGGGGCCTGTTTCTCCGAGAAGTTGGCTTGAGGGCATTTATGATTATGCTACCCAGGTGATGAACCCCGACAAAGTGTTCCTCGGTATGCCTGCCTACGGGTGGAACTGGCAGATTTACGATACTCCGGAGAACTTGGGTAAGTATTACAGGGTACTTCCCACACCTATTATCTTTGAAATACTGGATGCAGGGTCTGTATAACTTTACGGACGATGCACCTCCGCAACCGTTTATCCCCTATCGTTTCCTATTGGGATGACTACGATATGGACCGTGGGCATTGCCTCATGTGTATGACTACATGGAAGGCAGAGATGACGTTTACAAGGAATATCCGCAGATGGCAGAGGTGTATAACCGCAGACGTTATCTGACGGCTTATGCCAAACAGCAAAAGACGGAGTTTGGCGATATCATCATCGACCGCAATGCAGAGCCGGACAGCTACGGTGGTGTGGTTTCCGTATCTGAAACATTGGTGACGCTCGGTGATGAGGGTACTGCCACTTACAAATTTACTATCGACGAGGGCGGCACTTACGATGTTGCCATTCGCCTGTGCTATCCGTTTTGGGATAAAAACAGCATTTACGCATCGTTGGACGGCAGCACCGTTCACTTTTCCGAGGACAGGATTTGGTGGCCATATTGGAGGACTACCTTCTGGACTACGCTTGCCAAGGGAGTAAGCCTATCTGCCGGAGAGCATACACTGACCATTTCGGTTGGTGTCAACGGTGTGCAGTTCTATGGTTTTCGTGTTTGCACTGACTTCTCTGAAGAGCCGACTGCAGGGCAAGCGGAATACACCCTCGCTCCGAGAAAGTTCAAAGACGTCAACGGCGATATGGTGGAGTCGCCACAGGGTTCAAGCTGACCTTGAAATGCTACGCAGAAAGCCTGACTCGGCACTGGTTTGGTATGAGGACTTCCGTGATGAAGAAAAGATACCGGAAAGCTACTGGACGGTACTTTCCGGGAATGGGATGTGTGGCAGGAGGATTTGCCCTACGGAGATACAAGCAGACCATACTCACAGCTTGGGGTTACGGTCAGCTTGCGTGGAACTATAACGGCTTTTCAGATATCCATCTGAGGGCGCAGATTATCTTCGGAAGACGGCGGTGGCAAAGCGGGTGTGTTCCTCGGTTCGCTGTTTTTGCTGTTTTAATTATGACAGCCAGTGCATTGAACTATATGAGGGGTCAACGCTCAAAGGCAGTTATGCTACCGATTTCTCCAAAACCGCAAAGGCTGACCTGCGTACCAATCCCAATGTTTATACCATTGAGATGCGTAAGCGTGGAAATACCGTGAGGGTCTATTCCTCTGCATCCAATACACTCCGATTTACGGCAACGGTCAGCGGTGGAAGTGGTTATGCAGGCATCCGTTCCGATAACCAAATCAACTGCCAACTGCTCCGTTTGGGCGATGCTTGGACATACGAGCCGTATGAGAGGTTCGATGTGGTAATGCCGGACGGAACGGAGACTTCCTTTGGCAGAATTGAGCGTAGCAACTGCACATGGGATGAGGAGTTCCAGGTGTTCACGCTGACTTCCGATGTGGAAGAGTACAATACCCGCAGTGAGGATATTTCGTTGGACTATGAGTTCTATCATTCTCACATCATGCCGCTTGAGTGCAGGGAATGACTATACGGCAAAAAATCATCCCAAGGGACATCAATATATGGATTTCACGATTGTTCCTTGGGGACTCGGACGGCTTTTCCATTCTGTACTATCAGGATGTGGACAGCCTGATCTATTGGGCGAACCAGGCGGCATACCGATGGAAACTGCGAGGGATGTGTATGTGGTCCTTGGACAGGAAGATATGCGAGTCTGGGAGTGGCTGCCTAAACAAACTGAATAACGGCTTTAAGGGGTATCTGCAATTGGGCAGGTCTTACTTTTTGCATACAAAAAATTATGAAAGCGAGGATTTTACTATGAAGGATTTATGGAACACCATTCAAATCATCTTTGCCGCCATCGGTGGTTGGCTCGGCTGGTTTCTTGGCGGGTTTGACGGTCTGCTTTATGCACTGATTATTTTCGTGGTTGTGGATTACATCACGGGAGTCATGTGTGCCGTGGTGGACAAGAACCTTTCCAGTTCGGTCGGATTCAAGGGTATTTGTCGAAAAGTGTTGATTTTTGCGATGGTCGGCATTGCTCATGTCCTTGATGCCAACGTCATTGGTGACGGCAAAGCGTATTGAGAACGGCGGTTATTTTCTTCTATATCTCTAATGAGGGCGTCAGCCTTTGGAAAACGCATCCCACCTTGGTTTGCCGATTCCGGAGAAGATGAAGGATATCCTGGAGCAGACTCCATGACCGCGACAATAAGGAAAGCGAGGGAAAGTAACATGAATTTACACAAACTCATTTAACGGAAAATGCCTGCTACAAGGCAGGCAGGAAAATCACGGTTAAAGGCATCATGGTTCATTCTACGGTGCCAACAACCCTAATCTGAAACGATATGTGGGACCCGATGATGGTTTGCTTGGCAAGAACCAGTACGGCAATCATTGGAATACTTATCATCCCGGCGGCAGAGAGGTCTGCGTTCATGCCTTTATCGGCAAACTGGCTGACGGTACGATTGCCACATACCAAACGCTCCCTTGGAATCATCGTGGATGGCACGCCGGGGGCAGTGCAAACAACACCCATATCGGATTTGAAATCTGCGAGGACGGTCTTACGGATTATGCCTACTTCAAGAAGGTGTATCGTGAGGCCGTTGAACTTTGTGCCTACCTTTGCAAAGAGTATGGTTTGACCGAGCAGAACATCATCTGCCACTCCGAGGGTTACAAACAGGGCGTGGCATCCAACCACGGCGATGTGATGCACTGGTTTCCAAAGCACGGCAAGAGCATGGATACCTTCCGTGCCGAGGTAAAGGCTCTCTTGGTGACTGCCGATGAAGAGAAGGATGAAACTCCTGCCGAACCTATGGTGACTTATCCTGAAAAAACTGACTACGGGTTATTACCGTGTGCGTAAGACTTGGAAGGACAGCAAGTCCCAGGTGGGCGCTTATCGTATTCTTTCCAATGCAAAGGCGGCGGCAGATAAGAACCCAGGCACTTTTGTTTTTGCCAATGACGGCACTGCCATTTATCCTGCCAACAGCACAGCCGAGCCGGATTACCGTGTTCACACGGTGGTCAAGGGCGATACCCTTTTGGGATATTGCCGTGAAGTATCTCGGCAAAGGCAGCAAATACACGGAAATCAAGACACTGAACGGACTTTCTTCCAATGTGATTTACGCGGTTGGAAACTGAAAATCCCTAACTAACACGATGCCCTCTGAGGATTTTTCCTTGGAGGGCATTATTTTTTTTGCCTTGAGGGGGTTCGATTTATCCTGTCTTTTTCGCTTATAGGCAGAGGGAACATTTCCACCGTTCCCAAGACTGGAGGAATCATTATGCAAGTAAAACAGATTGAGAATTTTCAGATACCTAACGCCGTGGCACACGAAATCACACAGGAGGAATTGCGGCGAGAATTTGACTATTACAGGGCACAGCAGATGCTTGAAACCATGTTCTTATTCGGCATGATTTCTGTGGATGAATTCCACAAAATATCGGCTTATAATCGCAAAACTTTCTCCCCATTTTTGGCGGAGATTATGGGCTAAATGACTTGATAATTCCGCAATAGTACGGGAATATATCACTACCCAAAAAGCGAGGTGAGTTGATGAAAAGGATAACAAAATCGGGGTAAACGAAACCCTGGTTCAAAAGAAAAAATTAAAGGTTGCCGCCTACTGCCGTGTATCTACGGCAAGTGATGAGCGACTTATCAGCCTTGAAGCACAAAAGGCACATTATGAAAACTACATCCGTTCCAATGACGAATGGGAGTATGTGGGTCTTTACTATGACGAGGGTATCACAGGCACGAAGAAGGATGTCCGTGCCGGACTGCTTTCCATGATTGATGCCTGTGAGGACGGTAAGATTGAGTTTATTATAACCAAGTCTATCAGCCGATTTGCCCGAAACACCACAGATTGTCTTGCGATGGTGCGTAGACTGTTAGAACTTGGTATTTTCATTTACTTCGAGAAAGAGAATATCAATACAGGTTCTATGGAGAGTGAGTTGATGCTTTCCATCTTGAGCGACCTTGCAGAAAGCGAGTCGGTTTCCATTTCCGAAAACAGTAAGTGGTCGGTGCAGAAACGCTTTCAGAACGGCACTTTCATTATCTCCTATCCTCCCTACGGCTATGACAACGATAACGGCACTATGGTCATTGTGCCGGAACAGGCGGAAGTTGTAAAAGAGATTTTCGCATCCTGCCTTGCGGGTAAAGGTACACACGCCATAGCCAAGGAATTGAATGCCAGAGGGATTAAGACCAAGAAAAATGGCAAATGGGGTGCGGGTGCAGTGAAAGCCATTCTTACCAATGAGAAGTACACGGGCGATGTAATTTTTCAGAAAACCTATAGTGACAGCAGTTTTAACCGTCATGTCAATTACGGTGAGCGTGACCGTTTGTTTTTTGCGAAAACCATCATGAGCCGATTATCAGCCATGAGGATTTTGACAGAGTCCGTGCGGTTCTCGACCAAAGGGCAATGGAAAAAGGCAACGGAACAGACACCTACAGATATCAGAACCGATATGGTTTCTCCGGAAAATTAAGTGTGGAGAATGTGGTGGCACCTTCAAGCGTAGGCAAGCATTACAAGCCGAGCGGAGATTATGTGGCTTGGACTTGCACAACGCACCTGGAAAGCAAAGCGGATTGTTCAATGCTTTACATTTCCGATGAGGGCATTAAGTTGGCGTTCCTTACCATGATGAACAAACTGGTCTATGGTCACAATGTAATATTGAAACCGCTCCTGCGAAACCTGCGTGGCATGGATGATAAAGACAGGTTGCTCCGCATTCAGGAATTGGAAACCAGATTGAAAGCAACATCGACAGAAAGCAGATTCTTACAAACCTCATGGCAACGGGTGTCTTGGAGCCTGCCGTCTTTAATAAGGAAAACAACGCACTGGTGACGGAGGAACAACGACTACGAGCAGAAAAAGGAAAAACTGGTCAGCTTCGTTGGTGGAGATAAGGTCAGAATGAAGGAATTGCAAAAGCTGATGGCTTTTACTTCCAAAGGGCGAGATGCTGACAGTGTTTTCAGATGAGATGTTCCTTGAATTTGTGGATAGCATTACGGTTGAGTCAAGAGAAAAGATTGTGTTCCACTTGAACTGTGGACTGAATTTAGCGGAAAGGTTGGTGATGTAAATGACAGCACATATTCCCTACGGATATCGCATTGAGGATGGCAAGGCTGTGGTAGATGAAACCCAGGCAGAACAGGTCAGAACTTTCTTCAAAGAATATATTTCCGGCAAAGCACTGAAGGTGGCTGCCGAAACGGTAGGCTTGAAGATGTTTCACGGCAGTGCCGGACGAATGCTCGAAACACTCATTACCTTGGGGATGATTATTATCCCGCCATTATAGATCAGGAACTGTTCGACAAGGCGGAAGAGGAACGCCAGTCGAGAGCCAGTCAGCTTGGCAGGGTCAGAGAATTAAAGGTTAAAGAAACTCCCTTCTGCTCCCCCTGCGTTTTACAATGGGAAAGCAGAAAAAGGTCTTCTACGACCCTTTTGAACAGGCTGAATACGCCTATAGTCTGATAGAAAGCGAGGTTGAAATGAATGCAACAGACTAAGAATATTACCGTGATTCCGGCACGAAGACGTGTCGGTAACACTGCAAAGGAATCTGAAGTACCAAACCTGTGTGGCAGCCTACTGTGTTTCCGGACAGCGATGAGCAGGCTACCAGTTACGAGGCACAGGTGGAGCATTACACCGATTATATTCGTAAAACCCGAATGGGGTTTGCCGGAATTTTCGCTGACGATGGAATAACAGGCACTAACACAAAAAAACGTGAGGAGTTCAACCGCATGATTGATGAGGCGATGGCGGGTAAAATCGACATGATTGTTACCAAGTCCATCAGCCGATTTGCCCGAAATACCCTGGACTGCCTTTTAAATACATCCGACAGCAAAAAGAAAGAACATCCCCGTGTATTTTGAAAAAGAAAATATCAACACGATGGATGCCAAGGGCGA
>VOFC01006951.1_pt1 | contig 33256 bp, 56 predicted proteins | sample 5384161 | NCBI WGS metagenome assembly VOFC01 (sample SAMN12384722, study PRJNA508395) | human gut metagenome | isolation source: healthy gut B | host: Homo sapiens
GCTACTTTTTATACAGACATCACAAGGTGCTGCCAATTATTCTTGTGGATGAATATGACACACCATTGCTCGAAGCGTATACGCAGGGGTATTGGGATGAGATGATTGCCGCATGCAGACAGATATTTCATAATGCATTTAAGCAAAATGATTTTTACAGCCGCGCGATTATTACCGGAGTAACAAGAATTTCTAAAAATTCGTTGTTTTCGGATCTGAATAATCTGGAAGTAGACACAGTTACCTGCGACGCATATTCAGATTGTTTCGGGTTTACAGAGCAGGAAGTAATGGATGCACTGAAATGTCAGAATTTGGATAAGATGCGGGATGTGAAGGATTTGTACGACGGCTTTATTTTGGCAAACAAAAAGATATGTACAATCCGTGGTCAATCTGCAATTATATCAGGCAGGGAGAACTTATTTCTTATTGGACGAATACGAGCAGTAATAAACTAATTGGTGATATCATCAGAAAGCATCCCTGTCGGGCGAAAATATGAGATCGAACAGTTAATGTCCGGTGAAAAAGTGCATAAGGAAATCAACGAGAACATTACATTTCAGTATCTGGATGGCGATGAGAACAGTTTGTGGTCACTGTTATTATCTGTTGGTTATATTAAGGCTGAAAATGTGGTGCACAAAGTGGATGCCATTGAGTGTGATGTGTCAGTTACGAATAAAGAAGTTATGGCAATGTTTCGTACGGAGATTCTTGGAATGTTTCGTAATGGATTTTCCGTATATACAGGGTTTGTGAAGGCTCTGTTGGAGCATAATATAGAAGATATGAATGATTATCTGTCATTGCATGCACCTCCATGAGTTATTTTGATGTTGGAAATGAAAAAAGGCACGCACGCCAGAATTTTTATCATGGTCTGATACTTGGACTGATTATAACACTTAGGGACAGGTATCGTATTGTTTCAAACCGTGAGAGTGGACGGGGCAGATATGATATTGCAATGTATCCGTTAGAGAAGAATCAGGATGCATTTCTTATGGAATTTAAGGTTTGGGATAAGAAGAAAGAAAAAAATCTGGAAGAGACAGTCGAAAGTGCGTTCCGGCAGATAGAAGAAAAAAAATATGTGACAGATCTTGTCACAGCAGGAATCAACGAAGAACGTATTTATAAGCTTGGTTTTGCATTTGCAGGAAAAAAGTACTTGTGAAGGGAAAATATAGCTTTTTAGAAAATAAAATCTGTGATGATAAAAAATTGACATCTTGTGAGAAAAAGTATAAAATAACTAAAAACCTATCGGATAAGTATGAATTGCAAATTCTATCTGACGGAATGACAGAAAAAGAGGAACACGAAAATGGAACATATCACAAGAGAAGAAGCCTATGATTTATTGAAAAAGTACAACAAAGATCCTTTCCATATCCAGCATGCACTGACTGTGGAAGCTGTGATGAAATGGTATGCAGAGGAGCTTGGATTTGGCGCAGACGCAGAATACTGGGGTATTGTTGGTCTGCTTCATGATATTGATTTTGAACTTTATCCGGAAGAACACTGTATCAAAGCACCGGAACTTTTGCGCGAGGGTGGAGTCGGCGAAGACATCATACATGGCGTGGTTTCACATGGCTATGGAATTACCGTGGATGTTGCTCCGGAGCATGAGATGGAAAAAGTATTATTTGCAGCAGACGAGCTGACCGGTCTGATCTGGGCGGCAGCTTTGATGCGTCCGTCGAAAAGCACAAAAGACATGGAATTGAAATCCCTGAAGAAAAAGTATAAGAGCAAAGGGTTTGCCGCAGGCTGCTCCAGAGAAGTGATCGAGCGCGGAGCAGAGCAGCTTGGCTGGGAATTAGACAAACTGCTCACAATGACTTTGGAAGCAATGAAAGCTACGGAAGATGAGATTAATACAGAGATAGAAAAGTAAAAGAAACAGAGGTTTGGAAGAAAACATCCGAACCTCTATTATTTTGCAATAAACAGAACACCAAGCGTACCGGGACCGCAGTGGCTTGACACGACACCACCGGCCCTGGTTTCTAATATCTCATGGAAAACACCGAGGCTTTCCAGATACGAGCGGACGGATTCCACCGTTGCAGCGTCACAGCCGGAATGTGTGATGAATACGCGGTCAGGTCTGGCTGCTTTTAAATCAGTTTCCATATCTTTTACATAGGACATGATAACAGAATTGATCTTTCCGCGGTATTTTTTTGTCGCATCCATAGCACCGTTTTCTACCACAATTTTTGGATGCAGCTTTAAGACACCACCGGCCATGGCAGCAACAGCGTTACAACGTCCGCCACGGTACAGGTAGGTGAGGGTATCCACGACAAAGCTTGCTCTGACATTTGGTTTTAAAGTTTCCATGACAGAAGCAATTTCGGATGCAGAGTGTCCGTTTTTTGCCATAATGGCAGCTTCTATCACAAGAAGTCCGATTCCGGTGGAGAGATTTGCGGAATCAATCACGGTGATCCGGTTTTCTGCTTCTAGTTCCCCGGCAGCAAGACGCATGACATTGCCGGATGTTGACATACTGTTTGAGATGGAAAAGCAGACAATCTCGCATCCTTCTTCCACATAAGGGCGAAAAAGTTCAATCGTTTCTGCCAGAGACGGGGCGGAAGTTTTTGGGGTTGTTTTATGCTCATCGGACCAGGAGTAAATCTCATCCGGTGTAATTGTTTTTCCATCTTCAAATTCCTCATCTCCGAGAAGAATATGAAGCGGGAGAATATCAATATCGTATTGTGCAACTAATTCTGCTGAGAGGTCGCATGTGCTGTCTGAAATTATTTTTACCATATTAAAAAAGTCCTTTCTGTGAAAAATATCCTATTTCTTCGCCCAGCCAAAATAGCAGCATATGAATCAAAAAAATAATCCAATAGGCTTTCGAAAAATAGTGTGCGAATGAGTTTATATGTCTCCAATTAATAAAATCCAAAGACTCATTCCAATGGGATTTATTGAAATTGTAGAAGAGATGCCAGGAAAGCCAGCATGACTCGTGTTATCCGCTTAGTTTGTGAAGAAATAATGGTTGCTCGCCCGATTTCAAATACACATATTCCCCATATTAAAATCATAACAAACACTGCCGGCAGAAGCAGAAAAAAATAGAAATGGAAATATAAAATATATGACATTTAAGATCAAAAACAGGAACCAGTATATGGAAAAAGGGAATCAGATTTACGTTCATAATGTTCTCCTCCTGACATAAATACAGAAAATTGCGAAGCAACAACACTTTATTCTATAGTAACATAAAATATTCTGCACGACATACACAAAAATTTAATTTTTCATGAAAAAGTTATTAACGAGTATTGTCTGTACAAATTCCCACATGAAATTACAAAAAAATAGAATAAACAGTATATAACAGTTGACAACAGATATGCACTGTTATATACTGTTTGCTGTAAAGAGATATAAGATTGAAAATTGACATTTTAATCTGGAAATTGTGCTGGCGCACAAAGATCCCCCGATTTATGAAAGCCGCTGAAGCGGCAGAATGAGAGGAAGTATGCATATTATTTTGAATCATTCCTCCATGGTGCCGATCTACGAGCAGCTCATGGAGCAGATAAAATCAGATATTATCCAGTCTGAATTAAAAGAAGGAGAGGCACTTCCGTCTGTGAGGACGCTCGCAGGGGAGCTTCGGATCAGTGCGCTGACGGTCAAGAAGGCTTACGATAAGCTGGAAGAAGAGGGATTTGTTACGACTGTTCATGGAAAAGGTACTTATGTATCTGCCTCGGATAAACAGCTTGCACTTGAAGCAAGGCAGAAAGCGATAGAAGATGACTTCGATAAAGTGATCGACCGGGCACTTTCCATGGGGATGAAGAAGGAAGAAATATCTGAGGTTGTAAAACTGATCTTGGATGAAAAGTAAATCAACAGAAAATATCTGATAAGAAGGAAAATATAGATAACAGAGAAGTGCAGGTAGCAGAAAGGCGGAAATTGTATGATAACAATGCAAAATGTCCGGAAAACATATGGAAACTTTACTTTTGAAATATCAATGGAACTGCCGGAAGGACAGATACTGGGGTTGATCGGGAAAAACGGAGCAGGAAAAAGTACCGCGATCAAACTGATTCTTGGTCTTTGCCGGGCAGAGGAAGGAACTGTAACTGTTTTGGGAAGTGACAGTAAAGAACTTTCGGAAAAAGTCAAACAGATATAGGAGTTTCTCTTGCAGAATCCGGATTTTCCGGGGAACTGACCGTAAACGATGTAAAACATATTTTAAAAAAAATGTATCATTCGTTTGATGAAAACTATTTTTATAAAACAGAGTGAAAATTTAAAACTTCCGATGAATAAGAAAATCAAAGAATTTTCAACCGGAATGAAAGCGAAACTCCGCGTGCTGACAGCTATGACACACCATGCAAAGCTGCTGATCATGGATGAGCCGACAGCTGGACTGGATGTGGAGGCGAGAAACGAGATTTTAGATATGTTACGGCTTATATTGCAGAGGATGAGAGCCGAAGTATACTTATTACATCCCATATTTCCACTGATTTAGAATCCCTATGTGATGAACTTTATCTGATACATGATGGAAAACTCATTTTGCATGAAGCAACAGATGCAATCTTAGAGCAGTATGGCATTTTAAAGGTGAGTGAAGAACAATACCGCACGCTTGATCAAAGCTCTATTTTAAAAAAGTGCAGAAAGAAAATTACGGCTATGCATGTTTTACGAATGATAAGAAGTTTTATCAGGAAAATTATCCGCAGATTGCAGTGGAAAATGGAGGGATTGATGAGCTGATTCTTATGATGACGGGAGGGTACAGATAATGGCAGGATTAGTAGAAAAAGATATTCGGTTATTATGGGGGAACAAAACAGACACTGGTAATTTTGTTTGCAATTGCAGTTGCAGTCGCATTTTCCGGCAACGGAAATTTTATCTTGGATATCTGCCGTTTGTGGTAGAGATGATTGCAATCAGCACGATTGCGTATGACGAGATGGATCATGGCTATCAGTTTTTATTGACACTGCCGATCAATAAAAAACCTATGTAAGAGAAAAGTATCTGCTTTGTGCCGGAGGAGTAGTGGCAGCCTGGGTAATTGCAGTCTGCCTGTATCTGGTGTCAAAAAGTGGTGCGTGGTATACCGGTTGTTGTGGCAGAAGATATGCTGACAGCCGCAGTGATTTTGCTAATCATTCTTTTGATCAGTTTTTTCATGATTCCGGCGCAGATTAAGTTTGGCTGTGAAAAGAGCCGGATTTTGACATTAGGAATGATGGGAGTAATTGCTGCGATTGCATATCTATGTGAGGTCGTGTTCGGAAAAGAACGGTTGTATCAGGCGCTGACCGTGATAGACAATATGAATGTGGCAGTTCTGGCTGGTAACATCATTGGGATCACACTGCTGACACTGTTCATTTCGTATCAGATCAGCAGGCGTATTATGGAAAAAAAAAGGAGTTTTAACAGGAATTAACAGATGATTTTTGCACCCATTTGGAAAAAAAAAGATATACTCATAGTATCAGGCTAAGGGGGGACATGAGTTCGTTTTTGTGTAATTGCGGTCACAGAAAAAAGGAGAAGAACATGGATGAATTACAGCAGGAATTATTCAAATTACAGGATTTAAAATACAGAAATTTTCACAGTAAACTGATGCCGGGGATTGATAAGGAGACGATCATCGGGATCCGCACACCGGTACTGCGGAAATTTGCGAAAGAATTTGCAAAAACGGAAGCAGCAGAAGCTTTTTTGCAGGAGCTGCCACATACCTATTATGAGGAAAATAATCTTCATATGCAATTGATTTCAGATATCAAAGATTATGAGCGCTGTCTGGCAGAAGTGAAACGTTTTCTTCCATATATTAATAACTGGGCGACCTGCGATATTCCAAGACCAAAGTGCTTCGCAAAGCATAAAACCGAGCTTCTTCCGTGATAAAAAGGAATGGATTGCATCCGGGAACACTTATACGATTCGCTATGGAATCGGAACGTTGATGAGCTTTTATCTGGACGAGGATTTTAAACCGGAATATATAGAACTTGTGGCATCTGTGCAGTCGGAAGAATACTATGTCAATATGATGATTGCATGGTATCTTGCAACGGCACTGGCAAAACAGTGGGATGCAACGATCCCATATCTGGAAGAACGAAAGTTATCACCGTGGGTGCATAGAAAGACGATTCAGAAAGCGGTGGACAGCTATCGCATCACAGATGAGCAGAAAGTTTATCTGAAAACACTGCGTGAAAACTGTTAAGACTAGTACATCGTTCTGTAAATAACTGAGCTAATAACTTGTATGAATTTCCATCTGCGTTATTGATTCAGTTAATTTTTGAACGCTGTACTGGAACTGATAAGGGCAGATTCATGGGGCTAAAAGAAATTTATATTCGGAGAGTTGTGGAAAGAGAACATGAAAAAATCACAGGAAAACGATGAAGAACAGAAATGGGATAAATTACTACAGATTCACACAACCGGACGTGATGATTCCAATTCAGATCAGTACCGGTATCCGTATGAACCGACGCCATATACAGTGTTAGAGCGGCTTGCTAATTCCGGGCTGCTTTGCAAGGAAAATACACTTTTTAGATTATGGCTGTGGCAAAGGCAGAGTTGATTTTTTTCTCTCTTATCAGACACGCTGCCACACGATCGGTGTGGAATATAACGAGCGGATTTATGAGAAAGCGATAGAAAACAGAGAACAAGGGGGCTGCGGCAGGGCGGACAGAATTTGTACTAGCAGATGCAGTGCAGTTTTCAGTTCCGGCAGAGGTAGACCGGATCTACTTTTTTAATCCATTTTCGATAGAGATATTAAAGAAGGTTTTAGCGCGCGTGTTGGAATCTTATTATGAGAATCCGAGGGAATTGCTCTTGTTCTTTTTTATTATCCTTCGGATGAATATATTTTTATTTAATGACAGTAGACGAACTTATCTTTTCCGATGAAATCGATTGCAAAGATTTGTTTCCGGGGGAAAATAAAAGAGAGCGGATTGTGGTGTTTGAGGTTGGATAACTACAGTGTGATTTTGCAGTTTTCGATACAGTCAGTATCCGTACAGCAAATATGGCGATTGACATATCCAAAAACGTGGTAGTATAAAGTTCGGAGGGAATGAAGTTCTCCCTTGGGAAACCAGAACTCTGAATATAGCTGATGACTTCTACGATTATTTGAAATTATAGTCGCAGAAGGCATCAGCTTTTTTGCGTCTATAGCAAAATAAGGAGGCTAAATCCTCTGCTCCTGCAAGAGCAGTCGCATTTTGCTTCGCAAAACAAGGAGGATTTATGTTAGCATCATTATCACTTATTTTTATTGTAGGGCTTGCAATGGGAGCCATTTGCCAGAAACTGAAGCTGCCACGGATCATCGGAATACTCGTCACCGGAATTGTGTTGGGACCGTATGTGCTCGATGCGGTATTCCGGCGGTGGTCGTTCCAAGAATGGTAACTCTTATGGAGAAAAAAATATGGCACAGAGAAAGCAATTCCACAGATGATCATGGCGGGCGTATCGTGTGACGATATTTTTGTGATTGTATTGTTTACAACATTTCTAAGTATTGCGCAGGGTGGTCATGCCAATGTACTTGATTTTGTAAATATTCCGGTGTCAATCGTACTTGGTATAATTTTAGGCGCAGTGACAGGTTATGGACTGTATCTTTTTCTTTGAGATGACATATGCGAGAAAACACTGCGTGCGTAACAGTATAAAAGTAATCATTGTTCTTGGATTTTCCTTTTTACTGGTATCAGTGGAAGGATGGCTGGAAGGAAAAATTTCCTTATCAGGACTGCTTGCGGTGGTCGCTATGGCTTGTGTGATTAAAATGAAAAGCCCTGTATTTTGTCAAAAAAGGTTGTTGGAAAAGGAAAATTAAAAAAGATTTTTAGAAAGTATTTTGGCGGAAAGTGTGTTATATTGATTTCAGATAAAAAGAAAATGACAGGGGTATCCGGAGATGATCAGAAAAGCAACAGAAGAAGATTTGTCGCGCATCGCAGAAATTTTTGTATTTAATAACAGAATCAATTATTTCCCAATTTTTAAGCAGGAAGAGTATTCATTTGGAGAATTGCAGGTTGTATCCATGATAGATCATTATTTCGAAAAGGGGAAGTTCTGGAAAATCTGTATGTCGCCGATGAATGTGGAATTGTGAAAGGATTTATGGAAATCCATGGAACAGAAATCCGTAAATTGTATGTCGATCCATGCTTTCAAAGTGGTGGAATTGGAAAGAAATTAATAGAGCATGCAATTTCAACTTTTTGATGTTGATCATTTGTGGGCGTTGGAGAAAAATACGAGAGCGATTGCATTTTATCATCGTCACGGATTTATGGAAAATGGAGAAAAAGAATTGGAAGAAGGCACGACAGAGTATATTGCAAAGTTGATAAGGGTGGAAGAAAATGTGCAGTTGGACGAGAAACCAATGCATAGAAAAATAATGAGAGAGGAGGTATAAGAGAAAAAATGGTAACAGATTACTTTGACGTAAAATTAGAAACAAAAGATCTTATTTTAAAGAAAGCAGAATTTGAGGACTGGAAGACAATTTATTATAACCCTGTGGAGACACAAAGGAGAGCGCAAAGTATATGCTCTGACAGCCGACAGAGACAGACGAAGATGCAAAAGATCGAATGAAGCGCACGATTGCATTTGAAGAAAAACCGGAGAATAAGTATGCGTTATTTGTGTATTTAAAGAAAACGGTGAAGCAATCGGTTTTGCAGGCATGCGCGAACTGGAACGGGGCATTTATGAAGAGACAGGTATTGCACTTGGACCGGAATTTGTGCGAAAAGGTTACGGGAGACAGATACTTACGGCACTTCTTGAGGAGGCGGGAAAACTGGGAGCAAAAAGAATTCCATGCCTGCAACCGTATAGGCAATGCTGCGTCCAGAGTGTTACAGCTGTCATGTGGATTTGTATTCGATTCACTGTCAGAAGAAAAGACAGATCCAAGAACAGGTGAAACGTATGTTTTGGAGAACCATATTTACAGGTATTAGAAAGAAGGAAGAAAATGTATTTTGGAAGATTAAATGAACAGAATGTAGAGCAGTATATTGACTATTTAAAGCTTGCGATGCAGCAGGAGCCGGATATGATGACGGTGGAAGAGATAGATGAGGAAGGAATCAGGACAAGGCTTCGGGATTCATTTTATGAAAAAAGTCTACATCAATTCTTGCGATGGAAAATAATCAGGTGGTAGGAAGAATTGAGTATCATTTTTATGGGTGTATACAGGGTGGATATCGCATGGCGTATGTGAATTGGGTATATGTTTTACCCGAATACCGGCATAGTGGCGTTGCCCGGAGGCTTTTTGCAGAATTTGAAAAAGACTGTAAAAAGCATGATATCCATCAATATTATCTGATCCGTGCTACCAACGAGAATGCCGACAGATTTTACAAAAAATTCGAAAATGTGCAGTTGGACGAGGAGCCGATGCTTCGGAAAATATTAAAAGACAATTGACAATGGTTATCGATGGTTATATGATATGTATATAACCATTGATAACCATTTTTACATAGACCATTGCGAAACTCTTAGAAGACGTGAGTTAAATTACGGAAAGTTGACAAGAGCAAAAGAAAACACTGGGGAACCGCCGGTTCTTAGAAGGCAGGAACGACTGTTAGTCGTGACTGGCTTCTTAGTACCGTTGCGAGTGACACGTAGCGGAAGCGTGTTTTCGTTGATCTTGTTAACTTTTCGTAATATTCATAACGTAAAAAGGAGTTTCGCAATTGTCTACGATTTTTATATGCAGAAAGGAGCACATTATGTCCACAAATCCAACGAAACGAATTGAAGAGATTGACCGGAGACTGGAAGAACTTCCAAAAGGAACCCTGACCTATAAGAAGATCAATGGCAAAAAGAACAGCCGTATATCCAGCGGACGATTGACGGGAAATCAGTGAGTTATTATGTGAAAGTGTCCGAGCGGGAGAAGGTACTTGTGGAATTTGAGGAGCGCACAAAGCTGCAGGAAGAGAAAAAGCATCTGACGGCTTATGTGGAGGGACTGAAGGACATTCTTAAGCACAATCCATATCTCGCTGCCCAGGTGGTGATCGGGTATCAGGATTTTGAAGACTTTACCGTGGACAGCAGTTTTATGTCGATAAGACGCATTTTATCACCGAGTGGCTCAGGGAAGGAACGAAGATCACATTGATCACCAGACCGAGAAGATTCGGCAAGACAACACTGCTCAGTACGGTAAGAATGTTTTTTGATCCAAGATATGCAGAACATCCGGAATATTTCAGTAAGCTGCGGGTATGGCAGGATGAAAGAAGCCGTAGTATGTTCGGAAGCACTCCGGTGATCTCCACAAGCTTTGGAGGCTGCAAGGGGATAGATTATAAGCAGTCTATCCGGGGAATGATGGGACAATTGGATACAATGTACGCACATCATGAATATTTACTTGATAGTCCAAGACTTACGGAGGAAGATAAAGAGACATTTAAAGAAACAAGATGGGGATTGTTTCATAATGATACAGTCATATAGAAAATTCCATTAAGAAATTATGCGAATTGCTCTATAAACATTTTGGCGTAAAACCTATTGTGCTCATTGACGAGTATGACACACCTCTGATCGAAGCATTACACGGATGGTTACTGGGATGAGATGATCACGACCTGTCGACAGTTATTCCATATCACATTGAAAGAAAATGACTATCTTGGCAGAGCCATTATCACCGGAGTGACGAAAGTGTCGAAGAATTCACTTTTCTCCGATCTGAACAATCTGCTGGTCGCCACTGTGACAGATGATATCTACACGGACTGTTGTGGATTCACCGAACAGGAGGTGATGGATGCATTAAAGTGCCAGAATATTGATGATATGAAAAAGTGAAGGAAATGTACGATGGATTCATTATCGGTCATCAGAAAGATATTTATAATCCGTGGTCTATCGTGAACTATATGCATGATCGGCAGTTGAGATCTTATTGGATCCTTACCAGCAGTAACAAGCTGATCGGTGATATTATCTGCAGGCATCCGTATGATAAAAAGTACGAGATTGAACAGCTGATGACAGGAAAACCAATACACAAGGTGATCAACGAGAATATTACATTCCAGTATCTTGACGGAGATGAGAATAGTCTGTGGTCACTTCTCCTTGCAGTCGGATATATCAAGGCAGAGAACGTGGTGAAAGATAACGAATGGACAGAGTGTGATGTTTCCGTGACCAACAAAGAGGTTATGTCAATGTTCCGGACACAGATCATTGCCATGTTTTCGAATGGCAATATTGCATATGAGAATTTTTACAAGGGCACTGATAAAGCATAGAACCTGGGATATGATCGGTGTGATGGAAGATATCGCCGAGTATTCCATGAGTTATTTTGATACCGCAAAGAATACAGGAAAACACGCCCCGGAGAATTTTATCATGGTCTTGTTTTAGGACTTATTGTATCCATGCGTAAGGAATACCGCATTGTATCCAACCGGGAGAGCGGGGAAGGTCGTTATGACATTGCAATCTATCCTTTCGACAAAACAAAAGATGCCTATATCCTTGAATTTAAAGTTTTAAATGAACACAGAGAAAAGACTGTTCAGGAAACTGCACAGAATGCCCTGAAACAGATCCGACCAGAAACTATGAATCAGATCTTCTTGCCTTACGGCATCCCTGCCGATCACATCTATAAACTCGGCTTTGGATTTCTCGGTAAGAAAGTCTGGGTAGTCTCTGATCCGCCTGAGAAAGATGAGAAGGATCAGGTCAGATCAGAGTGGGATAACCTGCGGGTTCCGATGCAAAAAACAATATTAGTTATCTTTTAGTTATCAGAAGCATCATCATCAGACATGCTGTAAACCTGACGTTTACGAGCCATCTCATCATTTTCAAGGTATTCATCATAGGAGGATACTTTATCAACAAAGGTTCCATCCGGTAAGAACTCGATGATACGGTTTGCAGTTGTCTGTACAACCTGATGGTCACGGGATGCAAAGAGAATAACACCCGGGAACTTGATCAGACCATTATTTAATGCTGTGATAGATTCCATGTCAAGGTGGTCGGTCGGTTCGTCAAGGATCAGAACATTACTTGCCTGGATCATCATGCGGGAGAGAAGCACGCGGACTTTCTCACCACCGGAAAGAACACGCATTTTCTTAGTTCCGTCTTCACCGGCAAAAAGCATACGTCCAAGGAAACCACGAACATAAGTAGCATCTTTGATCTCAGAATACTGTGTCAGCCAGTCTACGATCAGAAGATCGGTATCAAAGATTGCTGTGTTGTCCTTCGGGAAATAGGACTGGCTTGTTGTCACGCCCCATTTATAAGAGCCGGAATCAGGTTCCATTTCACCGGAGATGATCTTGAATAAAGTTGTTTTTGCAAGCTCATTTCCACCGACAAAAGCGATTTTATCTTCATGACCTACGATGAAAGATACATTGTCTAATACCTTGACACCGTCAATCGTCTTGGTGAGACCTTCCACAGTAAGAACTTCATTTCCAATCTCACGGCTTGGACGGAAATCAATGTATGGGTATTTACGGCTGGATGGACGGATCTCATCAAGCTGGATCTTTTCAAGAGCACGTTTTCTGGAAGTCGCCTGTTTGGATTTGGAAGCGTTTGCAGAGAAACGTGAAATAAATTCCTGTAACTCTTTAATCTTTTTCTTCCTTCTTCTTGTTGGCTTCTTTCATCTGTTTTACAAGTAACTGGCTGGATTCATACCAGAAGTCGTAGTTTCCGGCATAAAGCTGATCTTGCCATAATCGATATCTGCAATATTGGTACATACTTTATTTAAGAAGTAACGGTCGTGGGAAACAACGATCACCGTATTTTCAAAATTGATGAGGAATTCTTCTAACCAGGAGATCGCATCTAAGTCCAAGTGGTTGGTAGGCTCATCTCAGAAGAAGAATATCCGGATTTCCGAACAATGCCTGTGCAAGTAAAACTTTGACCTTTAAGGCACCGGAAGCTCGCCATCATAGAGTAATGGTAATCGGTAGAAATTCCAAGACCATTTAATAATGTTGCGGCATCGGATTCCGCATTCCAGCCGTCCATCCATCTCAGCAAATTCGCCTTCTAATTCGCTGGCACGGATACCATCTTCATCGGAAAATCTTCTTTCATGTAGATGGCGTCTTTTTCCTTCATAATATCATAAAGTCTCTGGTTACCCATGATAACGGTATCAAGAACGGTAAAAGCATCATATTTAAAGTGATCCTGCTGTAAAAATGAGAGACGCTGTCCCGGAGTGATGACAACATCACCGTTTGTCGGTTCTAACTGACCGGATAAAATTTTTAAAAATGTGGACTTTCCGGCGCCGTTGGCACCGATCAGACCATAACAGTTTCCTTCAGTGAATTTGATATTTACATCTTCGAATAAGGCTTTTTGCCTACACGTAACGTTACATTGTTTGCTTGTATCATTGTAATACCTCTATTTTACATATTTCTTGGTTTAAACGCATCATTCTTATTATACATAAAACCGTTGTTTTTTTCAAGAAAAAATCTATGCCAGGAAAATATAAGGAAAAAAACAAGAGAAATTCTTTCTTGTTAAAAAATTTGTTATAATTATTCTAATCGAAGGGTTTTGTAAAAGGAGAAGTTGGGGATGGCAGAGTTTAATAGGAAGAAATAGATTATAAAGATCAGCTCAGGCAGTCGGAGCGTGAGCGCAAAGATTTGAAAAATATTATATATGAACTTCCGGTAGGACTGATCACTGTAAAAGGGGGGAAATGAGCTGACGATTGACACGTGAACCATGAATTTTGCAGGATGAGCGGATACGAATTGGCGGACTTCAGCATGGAAAAATGAGCATGGCGCAGTTGATCCATATGGAAGATTACATGATGTTTGAGGATGCGGCGGAGGTCTGCCGCAGAGGGAAAACATCGGATGAATTTGAGGCGAGAATCGTTACAGCAGATCAGAACGTGATCTGGGCAATGTTTCAGTTTCAGATTTACACATACCGGAGTGCAGTGCCATACTATCTTGTATCCTGCTGGGACATTACAGAGCGCAAGAAGATGGAAAATGAGATCATGCTTGTGAACGAGCGCTATCATATGCTGGAAGAGGTCTCCGATGATATTGTCCTTGATTATGATGTGAAAAAACAGCAATTTGAGATACCGGAATGTTATCTGAAATTCGCAGAGGATAAAAGTGTGAAATATGCCGGGACAGAAGAACTTTACGGAGCCATACACCCGGACGACAGGGAAAGATTTCAAGAAGATATTTGAGACGGCGCTTCAACGGGAGATGAAAGGAACTGCGGAATACCGTCTGCGGCAGGGGGGAAAAGAATCCGGAAAATATGCTTATTTCAGAACCTGTTATCAGAGTATCGCAGATTATGATGGAAAGATCAGCCACATCATAGGAAGAAGTTATGATATCAGCACAGAGCGGGCAGTCCGGGAGAAACTTCTACGGGAAGTGCAGTTAGATCCGTTGACAAGGATTTACAATAAGACAGCCTCCGGAGAAATCGTAGATGCGTTTCTTGAAAAATCAACACAGAAGGAACGCATGTACTCTACGTCATTGATATTGACGACTTTAAGAAGATCAATGACACATTCGGACATACTGTTGGAGACATGGTGATATCGGATATTGCAACACTGATACGCGAACAGTTTACGGATGAAGCGGTTGTCGGACGTGTCGGTGGGGATGAATTTATGGTCTTTGTGAAGGACACTTCTTTGCAAGAGGCGGAGGCGAAAGCGGAACAGCTGTGCACAAACGTGCAGAAAACGCTTTCCGGGGATGGAGCAGTCATTGTTGTGACATTGAGTGTCGGTATGGCTGTGACAGGAAAAGACGGGTATGATTACAGTACGTTGTTTGAACGGGCAGATCATGCCATGTATCACATTAAGAAAAATGGGAAAAATCATTATGGCTTTGCAGGAGAGACCGAGGAAGGTGACTGTGAAGGAAAGTACCGCACGGAAGAAAAGGAAAAACCGTAGAAATCTGGTGGCGGACAAAGAATTTTTAAATACAGCGTTCAGCCTGTTGTCACATGCAAGGGATATCAATGGTTCTCTGAATGTGCTCTTAGAACAGATTGGCAGAAAATATCAGATGAATATGGTATCTGTTTTTGAATATGCACCCGATGGAAAGAATATGTTACTTACCAACTGCTGGAGTGACATGGGACAGATTTATGAGAAGAATATACTTCCGATTACCTGGCCGAAACTGATGAAGGCTGAGGTGGGAGAATTTGTACAGACAACTCCAAAGTGGCAGGAAAAAACGGAAGAAAGAGTGGCTGGAATGGTCAGGAAATGCCATCCCGATCCAGTCAATCGCTGCAGTAAAGTTTGAGTATTCGAATGGAAAAACCGGATGCATCGATGTTGGCTCGGTTGAACAGGGGCAAGCAGTGGCGCACAGAGGAGATTGGAAACTATCTGCGAACTGAGCAGAGTGGTTGCCGTATTTGTGACGCTGCGTGAGAAAATGCAGGAAGATCAGCAGGCAATCCATAAATTAAAAAACAGAGACCGGCTGACGGGCTTATATAATATGGAAGCTTTCAGGACAAAACTGGTACAGCTTCTGGAGGCAGAGGAAAATCCACAGTGAGAATACTTTATGCACTGACCATGGTGGATGTCAATAACTTTTCTTATGTCAACGAAAATTTCGGCGCAGAGATGGGAGACAGTATACTGAAAGAATTTTCCCGGCTGTTGGAACGCAAAAAAGTAATGGCAGCATGCCGTATGTACTGGATTATTTCCTTGTATTGTCCAGGGAAAGAGCCAGCAGGAGATCCGGAGGCGTTAAGGAAGGGCAGGACAGAAATATGTACAAAATCGCAGGTGAGAATCTTCCTTGCGTATTTGACGTATCAGCTCGTACAGTATCTTCACATGCACTGAATATTTTTGGTGATCATAGTGACGTATATGCTTGTCGTCAGACAGGTTTTGCTATGTTAGCTGAGACAAACCCACAGGAAGTTATGGATCTTTCACCGGTTGCACACTGTGCAGCACTTGAGGGAAAAGTTCCATTCATCAACTTCTTTGATGGATTCCGTACATCTCATGAGATTCAGAAAATCGAGAAATGGGATTATGAAGATCTCAAAGAGATGTGTCCAATGGATGCAGTTGCAGAATTCAGAGCACATGCTCTTAACCCAGAGCATCCAGCAGCTCGTGGATCACACGAGAACGGAGATATCTTCTTCCAGCATAGAGAGGCATGTAACAAGTTCTATGATGAGCTTCCAGCAGTTGTTGAGAAGTACATGGACAAGGTTAATGCTAAGCTTGGTACAGATTACAAATTATTCAACTACTACGGAGCACCTGACGCTGATCGTGTAATCATCGCTATGGGTTCTATCAATGATGTAGCTGAGGAAGTAATCGATTACTTAACAGCAAAGGGTGAGAAAGTCGGACTTATTAAGGTACGTCTTTACCGTCCATGGTCTTCAGAGGCTCTTCTTAATGCTATTCCAAAGACAGCAAAGAAGATCGCTGTATTAGACCGTACAAAAAGAGCCAGGATCACTTGGTGAGCCATTATACTTAGACGTAGCTACAACATTACGTGAAGCAGGATTAAATGACGTTGTATTATGCGGCGGCCGTTACGGATTAGGTTCCAAGGATACACCTCCTTCTTCAGTATTTGCTGTATATACAGAGCTTGAGAAGGATGCTCCTAAACACAGATTTACAATTGGAATCGTGGATGATGTTACAAATCTTTCACTTCCAGAGGTTAAGCCGGCACCTATCACATCTGCACCTGGTAAAAAGAGTGTAAGTTCTGGGGTCTTGGTGGTGACGGTACTGTTGGTGCGAACAAGAACTCCACTAAGATTATCGGTGACCACACAGATAAGTACATCCAGGCATACTTCCAGTATGACTCTAAGAAGACCGGTGGTGTAACCATTTCCCACTTAAGATTCGGTGACAAGCCAATCAAGAGCCCATATTACATCAACCAGGCTGACTTCGTTGCATGTCACAACCCATCTTATGTAAACCCAAGGGATTCAAGATGGTTCAGGACGTTAAACCAGGCGGAGTATTCATGATTAACTGCCAGTGGTCTGACGAAGAGTTAGCTCATCATCTGAATGCAGAAGCAAAGAAGTACATTGCAGATAACAACATTCAGTTATATACAATCAACGCAATCGATAAGGCAATTGAAATTGGTATGGGTAAACGTACCAACACAATCTTACAGTCCGCATTCTTCAAACTTGCAAACGTTATGCCTATCGACGAAGCAGTAGAATTCATGAAAGCAGCAGCTAAGAAATCCTACGGTAAGAAGGGTGACGCTGTCGTAGAAATGAACTACAAAGCTATCGACGCTGGTGTAGACGCAGTACATAAGGTTGAAGTTCCAGCATCCTGGTCTAACCCAGAAGCAGATCCAGCTCCGAAGGAATTAACCGGACGTCCTGAGACTGTTAAGATGGTAAGAGACTTAATGGAGCCAATCTCCAAGATGGACGGAGACAGCCTTCCGGTATCTGCATTTGCAAAGAATCCGGATGGACAGTTCGAACATGGTGCAGCAGCATATGAGAAACGTGGTACAGCCGTAACCGTTCCTACATGGGATGCTGAGAAATGTATTCAGTGTAACCAGTGTGCATTTGTATGTTCACATGCAACCATTCGTCCATTCATGTTAGACGAAGCAGAAGTAAAAGCTGCTCCAGAGCAGACAAAACTTGCTGATACAAAGCCAAAGGCTGGCGAGTACAAATATACAATGAGCGTATCCCCATTAGACTGTATGGGATGTGGCGAGTGTATTACGGTATGTCCAGTAGGCGCAATCGAAATGGTTCCTCAGGAATCACAGGCAGATCAGCAGCCAGTATTCGATTACTTAGTAGCAAACGTTGGAAAGAAACCTGGTATGCCGGCAGACAATACTGTTAAAGGTTCTCAGTTCAATCAGCCATTACTTGAGTTCTCCGGATCTTGTGCAGGATGTGCTGAAACATCTTACGCTCGTTTGATTACACAGTTATTTGGTGAGCATATGTATATTTCCTAATGCAACAGGATGTTCTTCTATCTGGGGCGGTCCTGCAGCAACATCACCATATACAGTAAACAAAGATTCCAAGAAAGGTCCGGCTTGGGCAAACTCCTTATTCGAGGATAACGCTGAGCATGGTTTAGGTATGGAAATCGGACAGAAAGTTCTTCGTGAGCAGGCAATCGCAAGCGCTAAGAAATGTGCTGCGTCTGATAAAGCAAGCGCAGAATTAAAGGCTGCATTTGACAAGTTCGAAGAGACTAAGAATGATACAAAAGCTAATACACCTGCAACAGAAGCATTAGTTGCTGAGTTAGAAAAAGCTGCAGCAGCAGGATGCCCGGATGCTAAGGATGCATTAGATAAGAAGAATTACCTTGCTAAGAAGTCTGTATGGATCTTCGGTGGTGATGGATGGGCTTACGATATCGGCTTCGGCGGATTAGACCATGTACTTGCTTCCGGTGAGAACGTAAACGTTATGGTATTCGATACAGAGATGTACTCCAATACAGGTGGTCAGGCTTCCAAGGCTTCCAACATCGGTGAGGTTTGCCAGTTCGCAGCTTCTGGTAAGGAAGTTGGCAAGAAGAGCCTTGCAGAGATCGCTATGAGCTACGGTTATGTATATGTAGCACAGATCGCTCTCGGTGCAAACATGGCAAATGCTGTTAAGGTTATTGCTGAAGCAGAAGCATACAACGGACCTTCACTGATCATCGGATATGCTCCATGTGAGTTACACGGTGTGAAGGGTGGAATGAACCACTGCCAGGATGAGATGAAGAAAGCAGTAGCAGCAGGTTACTGGAACTTATTCTCATACAACCCGGCATTGAAAGCAGAAGGAAAGAACCCATTCACATTGACTTCTAAGCCAGGTGATGGATCTTACCAGGATTTCTTAAATAACGAGACACGTTACAGCAGACAGACCGAATCTTAACGAGCGGCGGCGCACCGGATGTGTGGAGTGGAAGAGAACGGTTAAAACAGCTTCAGAAGGAATATGGAAGTGAGATTGAAATTCTTGCCGGAAGCGGTGTGAATGAGAACAATGTTAGAGAACTAATGACATATCTGAGGAGTTCATCAGGTACACAGTTCATGCCGGGTATGGAAAAAAGACATCACAACTTCGAATGAATACGTTGATTTCTCCTATGCAGGAATACAGGAAAAGAATCAATATGAAGTGGTGGATGCAGCAAAAGTACACAGACTGGCAGAATTGTGTTGACAAATACTTTGTGAAAACTTATAATAAAATTATATTTTAAGGATAGTTCACATGCAAATGTACTAAACCGGAAAAGTAAAGACGCCGTTGGCTGCGTGAACTTTTTCGGTTCTTTTTTAATTTTGACGGCAGATTCCCAAAATGGTATCAGCTGTCTGGTGAGGAGGAGCAAATGCAGAACATAACCGGAAAGATTGCATTCGGGGGAATCGCAATCGGAAAAATCAAAGAGATTTCCAAAGAAAACAATGTAGTCAGACGAGTGAAGATTGAGGATGCGAAAGCAGAGATCGCACGTTTTGAGGCAGCCAGAGATCAGGCGGCAGAAGAACTGAAAGGACTTTATGACAAAGCGGTCAAAGAAGTAGGAGAGGCAAATGCAGCCATTTTTGAAGTGCACCAGATGATGTTGGAGGATGAAGACTATCTTGATTCTGTCCGGAATATCATCGAGGCACAGTCCGTCAACGCAGAGTTCGCCGTGGCAACGACTGGCGATAACTTTGCCAGAATGTTCGCAGATATGGACGACGATTATATGAAGGAACGTGCAGCAGATGTGAAGGACATCTCGGAGCGTGTGATCCGTGTTTTATCGCAGAAAGAAGAAAAGGTGAACACTTCTGGAGCAGAAAAAGAAAAATATATCATAGCAGCAGATGATCTTGCACCGAGTGAGACGATCCAGTTAGACCGTGAGACAGTGCTTGCCTTTGTGACACGACATGGCTCTACGAATTCACATACCGCAATCCTGGCGAGGACGATGAACATTCCGGCTCTGGTATCCACAGCAGTTCCGAAAGAAGTGAATGGAAAAATGGCGATCGTGGACGGATTCAAGGGGATCGTGATCATTGATCCGGATGAGGAGACATTAAGAGAATATGAGAAAAAGCAGCAGGACGAAAAAAAGAACCGTCAGGAATTACTGCAGCAATTAAAGGAAAGCCGACCGTCACGAAAGAGGGCAAAGAAATAAAATTGTATGCCAATATCGGCGAAGTGAAAGATTTAGGCGCTGTTTTACAGAATGATGCAGCAGGTATCGGACTTTTCAGAAGTGAGTTTTTATATTTGCAGAGTGACCATTTCCCAACAGAGGATGAGCAGTTCCAGTCCTATAAAACGGTTGCGGAAGTGATGGCAGGAAAAAAGTCATTATCCGTACTCTGGATATTGGAGCAGACAAGCAGATCGATTACTTTGGACTCGAACACGAGGACAATCCGGCGCTTGGTTACCGTGCCGTGAGGATCTGTCTGGATCAGCCGGATATTTTCAGGACACAGTTGAGAGCACTGCTCCGCGCCAGCATGTTCGGCAATATTTCCATTATGATCCCGATGATCGCATCGGTATGGGAAGTGAGAAAAGTCAAAGAGATTATGGAAGAGGTAAAAGCAGAGCTGACCTCAGAAGGCATTCCGTTTAAAAATGTGGAATTTGGCATTATGATCGAGACACCGGCAGCGGTGATGATCGCAGATGAACTGGCAAAAGAGGTTGACTTTTTCAGTATTGGAACCAACGACCTGACACAGTATACGCTCGCGATCGACAGGCAGAATGCAAAAGCTTGACCAGTTTTATGACTCCCATCATCCAGCAGTGCTCAAGATGATCCAGATGGTCATTGACAGCGCACACAAAGCGGGAATCTGGGCAGGTATCTGTGTGGGGAACTCGGGGCAGACTTAACGCTTACGGAGACATTTGTAAAAATGGGAATTGATGAATTATCGGTATCACCGGCAATGGTGCTGCCTGTAAAGAGATAAAATATTAAATGCTTAATGTTTAAGGAGGAAATGAAAATGAAATCATTCAGTTACACAGTAAAAAGACGAGTTGGGAATCCATGCAAGACCGGCAGGGATGCTTGTAAAAGGAAGTGAAAAATTTCCAGAGCAAAGTAACACTTGAAAAAGATGGAAAATCTGTAGATGCTTCCCGACTGATGGCAGTTATGGGAATGGGAGTCAAAAAAAATCAGACTGTGACTGTAAAGGTAGAAGGCGACGACGAAGGTGCAGCATGTGATGCAATAAAAGCGTTCTTTGAAACGAATCTGTAAAACTCCGGTAGAAGATGGACAAAGATATTGGCTATTATGTATAGGTTTTAGATGCATATATAGTAAATGCTTACAAAAAAGAAAAATAAGCAGGAATAAAACTTGACATAATAAACAATGAATGTTAAAATTTTCTTAAATCAAGCGAATACAATATTGGATTGTTACTGATAAGCAGGCAAAACCAGATTTTACATTTCTATACTTGGATTTTGTAAAATTTGGTTTTTCTTTTAGAATGCACAGTAAAACAGAGGCTTTTATCAAATAAAAACGGGTGGCATATGGTTATCAGAAAGTGATTAATAACAACGTAATATCAGCATATGATGAGAATCAGCAGGAAGTTGTTATCATGGGTAAGGGGATTGGATTCAAGGCACATACGGGTGATGCGATTGATGAGAGCAGGATCGAGAAGGTTTTCGGATCGAGAACGAGAAGCTTTCCCGGCAGTTTCAGGAGATTTTAGAGAACATTCCATTAGAGCATATGCAGCTCACGAGTGATATCATTACCTATGCGAAAAGAATCTGAATGTACAGTTGAATCAGTATTTATATCACACTGACAGATCATATCAATTTTGCGATTCAGAGACAGGCGCAGGGAATCCAGCTGAAGAATGCACTGCTGTGGGAAATCAAAAGTTTTATCATCAGGAATATCTGATGGGAAAATATGCGATCGATCTTTTGAATGAAAAACTCGGAACAAAGTTTTCAGAGGATGAGGCGGGATTTATCGCACTCCATTTTGTGAATGCAGAGTACGATACAACGATCAACGATACCTTTGCAATGACAAATATGATACAGGGGATCTTAGAACTGGTCAAACAGGAGATGGGCATTGAATTTGATGAGGAATCGCTTCATTACGAGAGATTTGTCACACATCTGAAGTTTTTAGCCCAGCGTCTTTACCGGCATGAGTTGTTGAAGGATGAGGAGATCGAATTCGCAAAGCTGATGGAGGGCAAGTATCCGGGAGAGTATGAGTGCAGCAAACATATTGCAGAATATATTGAAGAAGGAGTACGGTGGTCAGATATCCGGCGAGGAGATCATGTTTCTTGCAATACATATTAAGCGTGTCTGCATAGAACACTGGAAGAAGGATCAACAGCATTTATCGCATTCAGCAAAATCGAAAACCCATTTATCGGTATCCTTGCAGGTATCATCGGTGCACTTTGCTACAACAGATTCAAATCAACTAAGCTTCCTGACTGGTTATCATTCTTCAGTGGTAAACGTTGCGTAGCAATCGTTGCAGGTGTTGTTTCTATTATTGTATCTGCAGTTCTGCTCTTTGTATGGCCGGTACTCTTTGCAGGACTGCACTTGGAAAAGGAATCGCAGGAATGGGAGCTCTTGGAGCTGGTATCTATGCATTCTTTAACAGATTACTTATCCCGTTCGGTCTGCACCACGCACTGAACAATGTATTCTGGTTTAATACAATCGGACTTGGAGACCTGTCACACTTCTGGGAATGGAGAAACATCTGCAGACGTTTCCTGGAGTCTTGGAATGTATATGTCTGGATTCTTCCCATGTATGATGTTCGGTATACCGGGCGCAGCTCTTGCTATGATCCAGACAGCTAAGAGTAACAAGAAGAAAGTTGCAATCGGACTTATCGCATCTGCAGCAATTTCCGCATTCGTTTGTGGTGTTACAGAGCCATTCGAGTTTGGTTTCATGTTCCTTGCACCAGCTCTTTATGTTGTGTATGCATTATTATATGGTATCTTCACGGTAATCACAGTAGCTCTTGGATTCCGTGCAGGATTCAGCTTCTCAGCAGGACTTACAGACCTTATCTTCTCTGCTCCCTTCCTTCCGGCAGCAGCTAAGACATGGCTTATCATTCCTCTTGGAATCGCAGCTTTCATCGTATTCTACGCTGTATTCCAGTAAAGTGGAAAAAGAAGATTTTTTATTAAGTCAGATCGATGAATTCAGGGGAGAAAGCAAAACAGTTACAGAATTTATTGACATCCAAGGAAAGCAAGGTGCAGGAGCTGCAGAATCTTGTGAATGAGAGAGAAGACAAAGCGCAGGAACTAGAGCAGATCTTAAGTGAGAGACAGGAAGAGGCAGATGAGATCGTATCTGATTTCAGCAAAAAAGTAGACGAGCTTGCAGACCGTGTCACCGCGAAGATGAATGAGATTGAGATAAGTGTCTCAAAGCAGGTCGCAGATGTGAAGAGAGTGACTGAGGAACAGTTAGAGGCAAACCGCAAGTTAAATGAGAATCAGATCGCAGCCAGCAAAAAGCTTGGAGAGGATCAGATTGAGGCAGGCAGGCAGTTTATCGAAGAACAGACAGCAGCCAATAAGAAAGTAAGCGACGAGCAGGTCGAAGAAGTGAAGGCATTGCTGGAGAATGCAACCTCCCAGCTGGATTCTATCAAAACGGATCTTTCAGAGAAAGTTCACTCCGAGAATGTAAAATGCTATCGCAATATTCAGGATCTGTTCAACGAGTTTGATTCTAAAATTGAAAAAATGGATGAGATGGAGAAAAGCGTTGGCGCTGTAAAGGGATATGTCAAAGTACTTTCCTGGTTTTCCATTATCAATTTTGTGATGCTGGTTGCATTTATTTTATATTCATTAGGCGTTTTTAATTTTTAAGGTAGTGAGGAATTTATGAATATTGAACCAAAAAAAGTATGGGTTGTCGGACATAAGAATCCGGATACGGATTCGATATGTGCGGCAATTTCTTATGCATATCTGAAAAATCAGCTGGGAGAGCGCCAGTATGTACCAAAGCGTGCCGGAGCGATCAGTGAGGAAACCCGGTATGTGCTGGATTATTTTAAGGTGGAGGATCCAGAATTAATTACAGATGTAGGGGCACAGCTCAAGGATATTTCCATTCGCAAAACAGCCGGCATTAGTTCTCAGATTTCATTAGAAAAAAGCATGGGAAACCATGAAAAAGTTAGATGTCGTAACACTTCCGGTGACAAACCGGCTTGGAAAGTTAGAGGGTGTGATCGTAACAAAGGATATTGCAACCTCTTACATGGATGTTTATGACAACCGGGTTTTGTCCAAAGCGAGAACCCAGTATAAGAATATTGCAGAGACACTCGATGGCAATATTATCGCGGGTAATGAACATGCGTATTTTATCCGTGGAAAAGTTGTTGTCGGAGCGTCTGATCCTGCATATTTATCGGAATATATCGAAGCAGATGATATGGTCATTCTCGGACCGCAGAAAGAAGTGCAGATTCGTGCATTAGAGTCCAATGCAAGCTGTATCATTGTAGGCTGTGGATTTGAGGTAGACCCGGAAGTCATTCAGATGGCGAATAAAAAGACTGTATGATTATCACAACACCATATGACACGATTTTCCATTGCCAGATTGATCAATCAGAGTATGCCAATCAAAGAATTTATGACGAGAGAGCATCTTGTGACATTTGATATTGATGATTATGTGGATGATGTCAAAGAGACAATGTCAAAAATCAGACACCGTGATTTCCCGATTTTGGATGAAAATGGAAACTATCTCGGAATGGTATCCAGACGTAACCTGATGAGTATGCAGAAAAAAACAGATCATTCTGGTGGATCACAATGAGAAGTCGCAGGCAGTTGATAATATCAATGAGACAGAAATCTTAGAGATCATAGATCATCACAGACTGGGAAGCTTAGAGACAATCTCTCCGGTCTATTTCAGAAATCAGCCGTTGGGATGTACATCCACGATCATTTATCAGATGTTCGGCGAGAAAATATCGAGATCCCGCAGCATATTGCAGGATTGTTATTGTCAGCGATTCTGTCAGACACGTTAATGTTCCGTTCTCCGACCTGCACACAGCTAGACATTCTGGCTGCAGAGGCTCTGGCAAAGATTGCAAAAGTAGATATTGAGACTCATGCAAAGAACATGTTCAAGGCGGGAAGCGATTTCAAAAATAAGACGACTGAGGAAATTTTTTATTCTGATTTCAAGATTTTCCATACGGATGAGTTTGACTTCGGAGTTGCACAGATCAGCGCCATGAGCCGTGAAGAACTTGATAAAGTAGCAGAGAAGCTCCGTCCGTTCTTAAAAGAAGTTCTGGGTGAGAAGCGGATCGACATGGTCTATGTGATGCTGACAGATATTTTGGAAGAGTCTTCCAGGGTGATTTTTGAGGGGCATGATGCAGGCAGGATCCTTGCAGATGCATTTGAAAGAGAAGAAAATGAAAATGGCATTCTCTTAGAGGGAATCATTTCAAGAAAGAAGCAGTTGATCCCGACTCTGATGAATGCGATGGCAGAGAAAGTCTGATTCTTTCATTGAAAACAGGAATGAGTAACCGATTGTCCAAAAGGCAGTCAGTATAGGAATGATCAGTGGTTGAAAGTGCTTTGGCGCAGATCCCGTGGGATTCGCCAAAGCACTTTTTGTATGCGCGGGAAAAAGTGGAATAATTCTTAAATCCACATTCATAACAGACATCTGTGATCGGTTTCCCGGATAAAATCAGTTCTTTGGCGAGCAGCAGACGCTTGGTGGAGAGATAACTGCCGATGCTGTAGCCGGTCTGTTCCTTAAATGTGTGCATGAGATAATAGCGGCTTAAGTAAAAACGGGAGGAGAGATCATCAATACTGATGGACTCTGTTAAGTGTTCATTCAGATAATTTAAAATGGACAGTATTTTTTCGCTCGAAGCAGAAGTCTCGATAAATTCTATTTTATTGTGTCCGGCGGCGCGGTTTAACTGGATCAGAAACTCTAGAAATAAAAGTTTATGATGCAGTTCATGTGCAAAATCAGAATCCGAGAGGGAGGCGTCCAGATCTTTGGTAACGGCGCCTAACCTGCTGTTTCCGAAGGAGTGAACGCGCAGTACATGGGACTTTTCTTCATAAGCTTTTTGAAAACACAGGCTGAGATCGCTGTCCGGATCTCTGGTATGCGGTCAGAAAATCCGGCGAAACGTAAATAATAATACGGTCATAGACAGCATCGGAGTGAATGACCGGTTTGTGGACTTCCCGGCGTGCACTAGGACAATATCATTTTTTTTCAGGTCATAAGAGCGTCCTTCTATACAGTAAGTCACATCTCCGTTTAAGAGGATGAGAATTTTGTGAAAATCGTGATAGTGGTAGTGAAAGCTACGCATTTCCTCGTCTTTTAAATGAAACATTTTAAAATCTGTTGTCAGATAGCCGACTTTTTTATATTCTGGCATAATAAGTATCCTTTCCGTTTGTAAAATATCCTGTTTTGATTTCAGACAGGTTTTTCGCAGGGGTAAGTAAGCCTGCATCGCAAATGATAGATTTATTATAAAGAAAAAAGCACAATTTGCAATATAGACAACACAGAAGTTGTATATGTTTTAAATTGTGTTTTGTATAATTAGCTTATATATGGAAGGCAGACAGATTTTCTGAGGCTTTACATAGGCAGTTTCAAAACAGGAAAAGATAAAGACAGAAGAACAGGACAAGCAGAAAGGCGGATTTATTTTATGAAGAATTTCAGCAATTATACAGACTATGACAGAAAAGATAATTTACATTTCGAATCCAAAGCGGTACATGGGGCACTCGGAACAGAACCGTTGACAGGAGCAGTCAGCATGCCGATTTTCCAGGCAGTGACTTACAGACATCCGGCACTTGGAGAGTCCACAGGCTTTGCGTACAGCCGTCTGGAGAACCCTACCAGACAGAGTTGGAGCGTACCATGGCAATCCTTGAGGGAGGAATCAAGGCATTTGCATTTTCCAGCGGACAGGCTGCAAATATGGCTGTATTTTCTCTGCTGAATCCGGGAGACCATGTTCTTCTTTCTGATGATATTTATGGCGGAACCTTCCGTATTATCGGTGACGTGTTCGGAAAATACGGCATTGAGCACACTTACGTGGAGATGGATGATCTTGACGCAGTGAAGGCAGCAATCAAGCCAAATACAAAAAATGTTTTTCGTTGAGACACCGACCAACCCGATGATGAAAGTGGCAGATATTCAGGCTTTATCTGAGATTGCAAAAAGCGTTGGGGCACTTATGGTGGTTGATAACACATTTTTAACACCATATTTCCAGAATCCATTAAAACTGGGAGCTGACATTGTAACACACAGCTCCACAAAATATCTTGGCGGACATAACGACACACTTTCCGGAATCGTTGTGGTGAAAGACAATGAGGAGATCGCAGAAGAAGATCCATGCATATCAAAGTCTCATGGAAGCCAGTTAGCGCCGATGGATTGCTGGCTGTTACTCCGCGGGATCAAGACGCTTCCGGTTCGTATGGACAGACATAACGAGAATGCAAAAAAGTGGCGGAGTGGTTAAGAACCCAGCCAAAAGTAAAAAAAGTTTACTATGTTGGATTTGAGGATCACAAAGATTATGCGACAACCATCAAACAGACGAGAGGCTTTGAGGTATGATCTCCTTTACCGTGGATTCTTTTGAGACCGTTCAGAAAATCCTTCGAAACGTGGATATGATCATGTTTGCAGAGAGTCTCGGCGGAACAGAGACACTGATCACTTATCCGACCACACAGACACACGAGGATACACCGAAGGATGTCAAGGAAAATTAGGCATTACAGACCGCTTCCTGCGTATGTCTGTCGGTATTGAAAATGTGGAAGATATCATTGCCGACCTTGACCGTGCAATGAATTCATAAAAGAAATGGATAGGGACTGTCAGAAGATGGCAGTCCCTGGATTTGTCTCTAGGATATAGGTAAAAAGACACAGAAAGAGGGAAAACTATGAAATTTACAAAAAATGCAGGCGTTTGGAAACGATTATGTATATATAGATGCAATTCATCAGGAACTTAAAAAATCTGCCGGAACTTGCAAGATTCGTAAGTGACAGGCATTTTTGCGATCGGTTCTGACGGAATGGTTTTGATCTGCCCGTCAGACAAGGGGGATTTCCGTATGCGTATGTTTAACCCGGACGGAACGGAAGGCGAGATGTGCGGAAATGCACTGCGCAGTGTCGGAAAATACGTGTACGACCACAGACTGACCGACAAGACAGAGCTTGTGATCGAGACTCTGGGCGGCATGCAGCATCTGACACTGACAGTGACAGATGGTTATGTATCTAACATCCGGGCAGATATCGGGGGAACCGAGACTTTCTACAAAAAGTGATCCCAATCAACACAGAAATGGATACATTTATCGATCAGCCGGTACAGGTGTCTTGACCGTACATTCCACATCACGGCAGTATCATGGGGGAATCCGCACTGCGCCATGTATGTGGATTCTGTGGCAGAGCTGGACGTGGAAGGCTACGGAAAGACGATTGAATATATGACATCCATTTTCCCTAATAAAACGAATGTTACTTTTACGGAGTTTGTGAGCAGGGATTATCTGAAGATCCGTGAGTGGGAGCGCGGAACCGGTGAGACGATTGGCTGCGGAACCGGCTGTGCAACTGCGGTAGTGACTGCAATTTTGACTGGAAAATGTGATCGCAAGGTGACCGTGGAACAGATTGGCGGACCACTTCTGATCGAGTGGGATGAGAAACGAACCATCTTTTTTATGACAGGTCCATCCCATACCGTATTTGAGGCTGAGATCGATGCATCCCATATTTTAAAATAAGATGATCACGGAAACCTGTATGCGAAAAGAATAATTGTTTTACGAGTATTTTATAGCCAGATCAGAAAATAAGAAAAACGATACGTTGAAAGAAAAAAGGAAACGATAAAATGAAATTAAGTAAGATTTGTGAGGAAATTGAATACACACTTCTTCAGGGAAGCCTTGAAACAGAAGTGCGTGATATTATTTATGATTCCAGAAAGATTGCACCGGAAACGATGTTTGTCTGCATGGTAGGGGCAGTGACAGACGGTCATAAATATATCCCGGATGCGGTCGAAAAAGAAGCTTCCGTGATCGTGCTGGAGAAGGAAGAGGAGGCAGCGCAGATTCCAGAAAACATCACTGTGTTAAAAGTGGAGTCCGCTCGTCTGGCACTTGCGCTGATGTCCGCTGCATTGTTTGACCATCCGGCAAGAAAGCTTGTCACCATCGGACTGACCGGAACGAAAGGAAAGACGACCACCACTTATATGATCAAGAAAGTACTTGAGATGGCAGGAAAGAAAGTCGGACTGATTGGAACCATCGGTGCGATGATCGGTGAAGAACATCTTCCATCAAAAAATACAACACCGGAATCCTACGAATTACACCGCATGTTTGCTGCTATGGTGGAGGCTGGCTGCGAGTATGTCGTGATGGAAGTTTCTTCCCAGGGGTTAAAATTAGACCGTACAGCCGGTATTTTATTTGATTATGGTATTTTTACAAATCTTTCACCGGATCATATCGGACCGGCAGAGCATGCTTCATTTGAGGAATATATGGAGTGCAAGAGCCTTCTGTTCCGCCAGTGCAGGATTGGAATTGTCAACGCAGATGATGAACATGTGGACGGTATCTTAAAAGGACATACATGCGAAGTGAAAACGTTTTCGGCAGAAAGAGAAGCAGATCTTATGGCATCTGATATTGGATTTATCAATGAGGATGGAAAGCTTGGAATGCATTTTAAAGTGAGTGGCTGCATGGACTGTCAGGCAAAAGTGCATATTCCGGGACGATTTTCCGTGTACAATTCCATGGTCACGATGCTGGTGTGCCATCTGGCAGGCATTTCAGATGAGGCAATCTTGGAGGATTGTCCAGAGTTCAGGTAAAAGGAAGAGTGGAAATGCTTCCGGTATCCAAAGATTATACGCTGATCATTGACTATGCACATAATGAAGTGAGCACGAGAAGCCTTCTCACGACATTGATGGAATATCACCCAAAGCGTCTGATCTGTGTGTACGGCGGCGGCGGCAACCGCTCTAAACTCCGCAGATATGATATGGGTGAGGTGACAGGTGAGATGGCAGATCTCTGTGTGCTGACCTGCGATAACCCAAGGGATGAGGAAATCCGTGATATTAACAATGATATCAAGGTCGGTCTGGCAAAAAGCAACGGCAAATACATCGAGATTGACGACAGGAAAGAAGCGATCGCTTACTGCATGAAAAATGCAAAACCGGGCGATATGATCGTGCTCCTCGGAAAAGGACACGAAGATTATCAGGAGATCAAAGGTGTGAAATATCATTTTGATGAGAGAGAAGCGGTGGCTGAAATCTTGGATGAGATGAAGGCAGGAAAACGTTAGAGACGCTTAAAAATCGAATACAGAAACAATAGAATGTACACTCGGCGAATCGTTACTGAAACGAGGCACGAGTGAACAGATAAAGAAACACCCCATCGGAATGTATGCAGACATTCCGTTGGGGTGTTTCAAAATTAAGAAGGGGGTTATAATTAATAAAACCCATGTCGTGGTATCACCACAACAATTAATATTATGCACTAGATTCGACAAAAAAAATCCAGTGAATTTATTGTGAACAAAAATGTACGAATCGAGATTGGAATGTGAATGTATGGAAGATTTAACGGAACATCATGTTTTTGTGTGAACGGGATATGTTATGATAAAAAGAAAAACAAACTCAAAGTTTGAAAATTCATAGGATAGATAACAAGAAAACAGAGGATGGAGTTAAATGGGTTTAAATATAGGCAGACTTTTATATGGGATACGAACAAAATATGAAATGAATGTAAAGGATATTTGCAGAGGAATTTGCAGTCCATCGTCATATTGTATGTATGAAAATGGTGAGATCGTACCTGATATTTTACTTGTAAATATGTTTTTGGACGAGGATGGGATTTGGAATATTGGGATTGACGGCTTATATTTCTGAAAAAGAAGTAGTTTATTTTTAAATGGAAAGAAAGTACCAGAGCGTGTATTCGAAATGAAAAACTATAAAAAACTGGGGATGTTACTGGAGCATATGCCGACCGGAAATGTTTCACTAAATAAGAAGATCAGAGAGCAGTATGCATGGTTCATAAAAGGGATTGTGGCTGAGAAAGATACTGCAGATTTTAAAGAAAGCAACAGAATGTTATGAGAAGGCATTGGAATGTACCTGTGGTTTTTGATAAAATCGCAGAAAAATAGAGGGAACTTTCAGTGTAAGAGATACATATTTATGCTATATATCTGAATTTGTTATGCAAAGTAAATCAAAGGAAAAAGAAGAAGTTATTTCAAGATTTTATCAGTTAATGCAGTATGTTAATGTTCATTATGTAGAAGAACAGCAGAAAGTAAAGATATATCCGCTTCTTGTCTGTCTTTGGGAAATCTTGTAATAGAGGGGAAAGATACAGAAGGCTCATTTGAAATATTTGAAAAAAACACTTGAATTATTGCGAAAACAAAAATCGTTGTATTGTTTATTGGAAATTATGCGTCTGCATATTTTGGTAGGTTTGAAAGAAAAAGCGGGATATGAGCAAAGAGCAGGAAGATATCAAGATATTACAAAGTTTTTTTGAAGAATTTGGCTATCGAGCTCAAAGTCAGATATATATGTGCCGCAGGCAAATGAAATTATGCTGGAGCATGTAGGACAATATCTTTCAACAGAAAGAAAAAAAAGTAAATTACACACAGGAAAAAATCAGTGATGGAATCTGTAGTGTGGAAAGTTATTCAAGGATTGAAAATGGTCGTAAACCAACACGGAATAATTATAAAGCATTAACAGAAAAATTGGTACGGAGAATCGATATTATATAGAATTGGTCAATACAGGGAAATATTGATGCGTTACTTTTGCGTAGAGAAATCTCATATGAGTTGTTTATGGAAAAAAATGAAAGATTGCCAGAATTATTAGAGGAGTTGAAGACGGTTTTAGTGGCGAAAAATAGAAAAAGAAGTGGCAGAAAAAAAAATAGACAGTATTTGGAATTTGTTCAAGTTTCTATAGAAGAAAACGAATGGAATGATATGGATTGGCATGAAAACAGAATGAAACTTTTTGGCAAAACTTTCAGATGGAAATTTGATAGGCAAAAACATGGAATCAGTGTATAGAGAAGGAATAGAACAAAAGAATACGGAGAAACAAAACGGAATTATTAGATGAATATATTGGAGAGTATGCATATAATAAATATTTAAAAATAATATTAATGAAAAGCAAGATGTGAAAAGATATTTATTATATGCATTGGTATTAAGCAGAATGTATGGAACTCAAAGAGTCTACAAAACTATCTTACAGTTTTTGAAAAAGATAAATGAAGAAGATTAAATATTTTTTGTTATCATTTTCACCTAAAAGTGATGTCGGAGACAACAGACGAAGCAGAACTGATAAAGGTGTATTTTCCGAAATTCACGGTGACAAGTAATAATAATAAAATAAATAAAGTTTTGTTTTTTCATAGGTTTTTACTCCTTTTCTTTTGAATAAATTAATTTTAGATGGAGAGTACTTCAAAATAACATGACGTTTCATTGAAAAAATATTTTAATGAAACGTCATGTTATTTCGAAGATGAAATTGGTATTATTGAAGATAGAATAATTTATTTATCATAACTTTGGATAACGGAAATGATAAATAAAAAATCAGCGCTGGTTAACGATTAAATGATGATGTGTAGTTGTGAAAGGGGTGAAAAATATCAATAATGGTGTTTGGAATTAAAGAAAGTTTAATTCAGTAGAGCAAGATGTAGTGACTTCTTGATATTGGCAGCATGAAGAAAATTATTTTGTGATCAGTTGACAAAAGTTAATTATTTAGTAGAAGTGAG
>VOFC01007158.1_pt1 | contig 33245 bp, 51 predicted proteins | sample 5384161 | NCBI WGS metagenome assembly VOFC01 (sample SAMN12384722, study PRJNA508395) | human gut metagenome | isolation source: healthy gut B | host: Homo sapiens
GCAGACTGTTGCTCTGTTGTCTCCTCCGGCTCTACCGGTGCAACAGGCTGTACAATTTCTGTAACAATCACAACGCCATCCTGCCATAACACTTCACAGTGCAGCGCTTCCCCAACCAAACGCAGCGGAATCATCGTCTGTCCGGTTTCAGTTAGGAAAGGCGCTCCCATCGTATCCTCCGCCGTCAAAGCAACACCGTCGATTAAAATCGTAATGGGTCCGTCCTCCGCCACTGCTACATCAGCGGTTGCCATCGTTTCTACGCCATCGGTTGTTGTGATGCGCACCTGACGCTGCGCCTCCACCCATGCAACTTGATAGCCCAAGGCTTCCCCAATCAAACGCAACGGCACGTAGACCCGTTCTCCTACCAACTGCGGTCCAGCTTGCTGCGCAGTCTGTAAATATAGCTGATTATTGATAATCAACTGCAAATCGTCTGTTGCACTGGCAGCAGGCACTCCAGTCATTGCCCACAGTGCCAAAACTGCTCCTGCAAAAAAAGTCTTCTTCTGCAAAACAATCGCTCCATTCCCCGGAACCCCGAAAATTCCTATTTTTTATTTTAATATTCTAGCACATTTTTTATCGGTTTGTCTGCCCTTTTCCGCTATTTTTTTTCATTATTTTTTTATGAAAATGCATAGAAATCATTCTTATTTTTATAAAATTCCTAGTTTCAGCAGGATTTTTTTTATTTTGCAAATAATTTATTATGTGATATGATAAATGCATCACAAAAATTTTTTCTTACTGGAGGAATTGATTATGGCTCAAAATCCGATTGTTACCATGACTATGAACAGCGGCAACTCTGTAAAAAATTGAATTATATCCAGAAGTTGCGCCAAACACTGTCAACAATTTTATTTCCCTGGTGAAAAAAGGGTTCTATAACAACCTGACCTTTCACCGCGTTATTTACGGCTTTATGATTCAGGGCGGTTGTCCGAACGGCAATGGTATGGGCGGCCCAGGCTACAGCATCAAAGGGGAATTCAACCAGAACCGTTTTCAAAACGACTTAAAACATGAACCGGGCGTTATTTCCATGGCGCGCTCCATGCATCCCGATTCTGCCGGCAGCCAATTTTTTTCATCATGCATCGCAATGCGCCCCATTTAGACGGTCAATACGCCGCCTTCGGCAAAGTGATTGAAGGCATGGACGAAGTAAACCGCATTGCCGAAGTACAGACTGGCTATGGCGATAAACCGGTATCTCCGGAAATCATCAAAGAAATGACTGTAGAGACCTTTGGGGTTGACTATCCGGAACCAAAAAATGTAATTTCTGCCGCTTGGCAACACACAAACAGGCTGCAGCGCTTTTCAATCGGCGCACAGCCTGTTTTTTCACAACACGTTCTTTTGTTTCATTTGATTCAAAGTTCCTTCGGTCGCTTACCAGCTTTCCAGAAATTTCGCATAGAACTGCCGACACTTGTGTGCTATGCTAAATACAGCGCTATTATAATCCTACATGCCAAATCATAAGGATACCAAACAGGCCCGTTGGGGTCTGCAGAAAAGGAGTCGGAACATTATGCAGATTAAAATTATCTATGAGGATGAAGCAGTGCTTCCTGTGAAAGAACTGATTGGTCAGCTAGACAGCCAGCAATTATTTTTCGTAGAGCAATTTATCAAACAACTAAAAAAACAACAGCGAAAGCAGGAAATTTTCCAGCAATGGCAAGCGACACTCAATCATCTCGTAAACAAAGCCTGAGCGATATTTCGTCTTAGGCAATCGGTAGGGAGGTTGCTTCTTATTATGAAATTACAATTTCACGGGCATGCTTGTTTTTCCATTTTTACCGAAAACAACACCCATCTACTCATTGATCCCTTTCTCACCGGCAACAGCCAAGCTAAAATTGCAGCGGAGGAGCTTTCTCCCGATGTCATTTTGCTGACTCACGGGCACTGGGACCACATCGGCGACACCGTCAGCATTGCCAAACGCACCGGCTGTCTGGTAATCTGCAATCCTGAAATCATTACCTACCTACAGGGAAATGGCGTCACCAATTTCCACGGCATGAATATCGGCGGCGGCTATCAATTTGACTTCGGCTATGTAAAAATGACGCCAGCCCTGCACAGCTCCGGCTTGGAAGAAAACGGTCAGGTTCTGTATCTGGGCAATCCGGCCGGCTTTTTGCTCACCATAGACGGCAAAACGATCTACCATGCCGGCGACACCGGACTCAGCCATGAAATGACACTTTTTGGGCAACGCCAACCGAATTGACGTTGCTTTGTTGCCCATCGGCGGAAACTTCACCATGGATATCAAGGACGCCATGCTGGCTGCCCGCGCTCTGCGCGCCCGGCAAGTAATCCCCATGCACTATAATACCTTTCCGGTTATCGAACAAAATGCCAATTTCTTTTCCAACCAATTGCTCAATTACGGCATTCCCTGTCCCGTATTGCAACCGGAGGATTGTTTAGAACTATAACCGCAATCACAAAGGCTGCTGCGTCAAGTGTCTCTGTTTTTCCGTTATCCTACAATCCAGATAAGCCAAAAAACAGCTACGCGAAACGCAACAGCCCTTCTCTTTCCCGCAACTTTGCAAAACTCTTATGATAGTTTGATTGAGAATGCCTGCTAGAATGATTACAGCAGGTATTCTCAACTTCTTTCCGAGATAGATTACCCATAAAGCCAATCACCCTTGCAATCCTAAAGCGGTTACTTCATATTGGCAAACCGTTCTACTGCTTTGGTAAAATTGGCAATGGTCTGATCGGCGTCGCCATGCTCGATGCCATCCCGCACACAGTGTTTGATATGCCCTTCCAAAACCACCTGTCCCGCTTTATGCAACGCTGATTTGGCGGCGTTAATTTGGGCCAAAAAACATCCTCACAGGGCACATCCTCATCCACCATACGGTCGATGGCCTGTACCTGACCAATAATTTTTTTAAGCGCCGGTGCAAATTTTCGGCGTCCATACATTGTCTCATGCAATAGATGTGAGACCAAAAAAAGGTAGAAAAAAGCGATTGAGTTCATTAGAATAAAGTTACCACACCAAATCCAATGAAAGGACTCAATCGCCATGGATAGTGTAGCACAGAAAAAAAAAACGAAACAAGAGATATTTACCGAATGAAGTGAAAAACAAAATAAATGCAGTGAAATTATATCGTAAGACTGAAGATATCAGCTTTGTATGCCGCCGATACCATATTTCCAAAGCGTCTCTCATGCGCTGGAACAACGCATACGATGGAACACGGGAATCTCTCGAACCAAAATCCCACAGACCCCACAGTCAGCATCCCAATGCACATACAGAGAAGGAACTGCGCGCGATCAGGAATTATCTCCGCCGTAATCCCGATATCAGCGTCTGTGAACTCTACGGTAAGCTCCGGCAGGAAATAGCCTATAACCGTCATCCAGGCTCACTGTATCGCGTACTAGTCAGACTCGGCTTCCGTAAAAAGACGCCATCTACGAAAAAGAAATCCAAGCATTTAGGGCATTATGATACACCAAAAGAGATGGGGCAGAAATGGCAGATGGATGTGAAATATGTACCGGCAGCCTGTTATGCAGGAAAAGATGGTGAGAAATTTTATCAATATACCATGCTGGAGGAAGCAACAAGAGAGCGATTCCTCTATGCCTATAAGGAGCAGAGCAGCTGGTCCACAATCGATTTTGTAAAAAGAGCTATTCGTTATTTTGGTTATGCGCCAGCCATGATACAGACAGATAACGGCAGCGAGTTTACACACACTTCAAAGACTGACCGAATCCATCCTTTTGATGTGCTTTGCGCTCAATTAAATATTACACACAAACTGATTCGGCCGAGGACACCTTGGCATAACGGGAAGGTGGAGCGAAGCCACAGAAGTGATCAGGAACGGTTTTACAATCATCTGCGATTTTATTCCTACGATGATCTTCAGAATCAGATGAAACGTTATTTACAGCGCTCTAATCAGATTCCTATGCCTGTGCTTGGATGGATGTCGCCTGTGCAGAAACGGGAGGCGTTAAAGGCCGCCTGTTTTTTCTGATTTCGGTCAGGCTCTGCCTTCCCTGCATCAGCAAAATCATTCTATTATACTTTGAACTTTTTCATTTTTTTTAGTCTCACATCATTGACTAATGTAGAATCGTTCCACTGTAAGCATCGATTTCAAAATCATATTCGATATTATCATAAACAATTTCAACTTCATACACATAGCTGCCATCGTCGAGCTTCAATTTCAGCTTTGTGATATGTTTATTCGCTGCGCCAGGTACCTTGGCCAATGCAATACTCTGCACTTCATCTTTCCCAATATAACCATTTTGGCTTGCAATAGATGAACTTGCTTTTTTGTATTTTGCATCATAATCGAAGCTGACAATGGCGCCAGTGCAGGCATCGATTTCATATTCATAGGTTTGTTTATCGCTGGCATAAAATTCAATTTTGTAAATCTGGCAACCATCTTCCCAATCCAATTTCTGCTTGACAACGGTAACCTGGCTGGCTTTTTAGACCCGCATGAGACAATGCTTTTGCCATGGCAGTGTCTGCACTAAGTATGGCATTATCAAGATTGGATTGATTTGTTTGGGGATTGGTATTTTTTCCGGAATTTTGCGTAAAGCTATCGGCGTCGGTAACCAAACTGTCAGAATTGGTGATTAAGGTGACGGTATTTGTGTTTGCATTCCAGTTTACCGTGCTGCCCATCAACTGACCAATCGCCCGTAATGGCAGATAGGTAACGCCCTCATAAAGCAACGGGCTGATTGTTTTACCGCCAGCATCTGTAAAGCTGCATTTCATGCCGTCAACGATAATGGTAAAGTCCGGACGAATTTGGGCTGTAATGGCTTTTGCTTGGCGCTGTTATCTGGCGTTCCAACAATTTTCTGAACAGAGCGAGTTCCGCTGAGCGTTATAGTGAAGGTGGATTGGTCCCAATTCACATTTTTATTCATCAATTCGCCGATAGCACGCAACGGCAGATAGGTCGTGCCATTATAGACCAGCGGATACACCGCTTGGCCCTGCGCATTATAAAAAGTTCTGCGTTGCGCCGTCTACGAGAATGGTAAAAATGTGGGCAAAGCTGCGCTGTTACAGCAACAGCCTCCTGGGCAGCACCAGCACTTGTAACCAGCGGCCCGGCCAATAAGGCAAAGCATAACAATAAGGCTGTTAATTGCTTATACATGGAACTGACAAAAATTATTTTTTCTTCATGATGTTTCCTCCTATGTTCATTTTGTTTTATATTTGGCACCGACCGCTTCTACTTCCCAACTGCGAATGGCGCCGCTATAACCGTCTATTTCAAATTCATACTGCATACCGTCATAAATAATTTTTCCCTCATACTCGGTGCGGCCATCATCATCGTCAGCTTTAAATTTTGTATATCACTGACGGCTGCGCCAGGCACCTGGGCCAGTGCCAAAGCTTTAGCTTCCTCTGCGGTAAGGGTCTGATTGCTGGCAGCATTCGAAGCAATGGAATCTTTGGCATCATAATCGAAGCTGATAATATTGCCATTGTAAGCATCGATTTCATACTCATACTCCTGACGATTTTGGGTATAAAACTCCAGCTTATAAACCTGCGTTCCATGCTCCTTTTCTAATTTGCTCTTTCAAAGTTGTAACTTGGTCATCGCTGAGGCCGGCATGGGCTAAGGCGACTTTTGGGCTTCTGTCATCGTAAGTATGGCAGAGGCTTGACTGTTGGCATTCGCGCTTTCTGCGTTTTTTTCAACCGTGGCTTGTGATAATGGTGTTTTCACTTGCGCTGCCGCCTCTGTTTGATAAGTATCTGCATCGATAACTAGACTGTCCTCTGGTGCTATGTTGGGTACAGTACCTGCAATTACCACGCCTGTCAGTGCGTCGATATCGTACTGATAGCTCTGCTCCGCCGCCGTAAATGCAACTTGGTAATAATCCAAGCCATTCCGCGAAGCAAACTGGGCCGTCATTGTTTCTATCTCAGCCATTGACAACCCACAGGCCTCTAAAGCTATCTGTTTTGCTTTTTCCGTCCCAATATAGGCCATCTGTTGCTGCTGTTGCACACAGCCTGTGAGCAGCAATAAGGCGATAAGCACCATCCACAAATATTGCTTCTGTTTCATTGCGTCACTCATTTCCTGTTTTCTTGGTTTTATCTTACAAGACAAATATGAAATTTACATGAAATTTTTTCAAAAATTTTCCCAGTCTTCAAAAAAGAACTCCTATTTCTAAGGAGTTCTTCTCAAAAAGTGATTTTTTCTATTCTGAAAGTCTATCGTTTTTATGCAGAAGACGTTTCTTCATCTGTTAAATGCAAGGTAAACGTGCTGCCTACACCGACGGTGCTGTCCAACGTCATGTAACCGCCATGAAGCTGTGCAATTTGTTGTACCAGAGCCAAACCGAGGCCCGCTCCTTCTTCGCCGCTGCGAGAAGGATTTACCTGATAAAACCGCTGCCAAATTTTTTTTCCTGCTGCGCTGTTGCAATCCCAATGCCATCGTCTTGCACTTGCAGTAAAATTTCTCCCTGCTGCCTGAGAATTGTCACCCATACGTTTCCCTTGGGCTTGCCATATTTCAATCCGTTTTCAATCAGATTTTGCACCAAACGAGAAAGCAAAGCCCCATCGGCCCGCACCAGGATCTCCTCTTGCAAATGTAAAAAAAAACACGATTTTGCTCGTAGTGCTGCTCTTCACACAGCGTGCGCGCAGCAAGCTGCCCAACTCTATATCCTCCAGCTTAACCGATTCGGTTCCTTTGCTCCAGTCTGGTCATACTGAGCAGCTTCCCAATCAAATCAGACATTTTAACAGCTTGACGGTGAATCATTGCAATCGTTTCTTGCCGTTCCTCTGGCGTCTCGTCATATTTTTTCCGCGTACTCACAGGCCCCTTTGATAATTGACACCGGTGTACGCAACTCATGGGAAGCGTCGGCGGTAAACTGTTTTTCCGCCTCAAAAGAGCGCTCCAAACGTTCAAACAATTGATCAAAGGTATTGGCCAATCGGAAAAATTCATTTTCACCTGCCGGCAGTGCAATACGCCGTGACAAATCCCTGGCCTCATTGATAGCTTCTGCTGTAGCAATCATTCGCTCTAAAGGCCGAAACGCTCGCTGCACAATCCAATAGCTGCCTAAAACAACCAGCAGCAAAAAGACAGGAAAAAGACAGCAAAATTACCAGTAATAAATTGTGTACCAGTTGCTGATTTTTCGGCGCTTCCATCAATCCACGCACCCAAACACCGTTTTCCCATCCCATAGGCAACCAGAGATCAATACCAAATATTGTTCAGACCCAGCAGCCACAACTCTGGTCACTCCATTCTGGAAAGGCTCTTCTGCTGTAAAAGAAACCGGAATCTGACCAGCCAGCAAGGCTTCATTTTTTGCTATATATCAAAGTCGATACGCCGTTCCGATAAAAGCTGAAGGTATCGCCAAAATTCAGCTTTCCGTCTGTCATGCCAATCTGCCCCAAATTGGCTTGCAATATCTGAGACAGTTGGGACATTGCAGTCTGTGATGCCACCACATTGCCGATAAGCAGCATGAAAACCAACAGTAAACCGGCCAGTGCCGTCATCAACAGCGTAAGCCAAAAGGGTGAGCTTCAGTTTAACAGAATGCTGTTTCATAAGGCCTCCGTCGTTTCTTCTGCCCGCAGCACCCAACCAACACCCCGTAAAGTATGAAGCAATTTTACAGAATGGCCGCCGTCGATTTTTTTCCGCAATCGGCTCATATAAACATCCACATTATTAGAGCTTCCTGCATATTCATAATTCCAAATCTGATTTTCCAACTGCTCCCGGGACAACACAATTCCCTGGTTGCGCATCATATATTCCAGAATGGTAAACTCCTTTGGCAAAAGGGAAATTTCCACGCCGCCCCGTTTCACGATACGCCGTTCTGTATCTACAGTCAAATCGGCAAGCGTAAACTGGTTGCTCTTGCTGCCTGCACGCTTACGGGTCATGGCTCGAATCCGCGCCAGCAGCTCGTCAAAATCAAAAGGCTTAATCAAATAATCATCTGCACCCAAATCCAAGCCTTTTACGCGGTCTGCAACAGCGTCCCGGGCTGTGAAATAACACCGGGGTATCCACCTTTGCTTCGCAGTTGCTGCAGCAATTGATACCCGCCCAGCTTCGGCAGCATAACATCCAGCAGAATTGCATCGTAGTCTGCGCCCAGCAAATATTCCAACGCCTCTTGTCCGTCAAAACAGCCGTCCACACTGTACCCTTTTTTTTTTAACATCTTTACAATCAAACGGTTCATATCCCGCGCATCTTCCACCACCAAAACCCGCAAGCTTATCAGTCCTTTCTTTCCCAGCACGATGATACAAAAGGTATCTATTGCTTTCACAATATCAATATCTTCCACAAAGCGTTGCTTTTATTCTAGCATATTTTTTATGTCGTGAATAGCTTGGAAAACTTCTTAATCAAGCGCATTCTGTTCTGTTTCAAAATATTACAAAAAAAAGAACTGCCTACGAATTTCAGCGCTTCGACAACACAGCACAATTTTTTCGTATAGCAGTCCTTCCAAAACAATATGGGATTGTAACGAGTCTTTACATACTATCCAGTTTTTCGGTCAATAGCTTTGTTAATCACTGCAGGGTTGGCCTGACCTTTGGATTCTTTCATAATTTGGCCTACTAAAAAGCCCATAGCTTTTTTCTTGCCGGCTTTGTAGTCTTCCACCGATTTGGGATTGGCTTCTACCACTCTAGCGACCATTTTTTCAGCGCGCTTTCATCGGAAATCTGCACCAAGCCTTGTTCTTTGACAATGGTATCGGCGTCTTTACCAGTGGCAAACATTTCGCTGAATACCTTCTTGGCAATTTTTCCGCTGATTTCACCGGAATCTACCAGCTTCAACAAAGCTGCCATCTGTTCTGGCTGAATTTTTTACATCACATAGCTCAATGCCTTCTGCATTTACTTTCGCCAACAATTCTACCATAATCCAGTTGCTGATTTTTTTAGCATCGGCATAATGGGCATGCACGCCATCATAAAAATCTGCCAGCGCTTTGGAAGCCGTAATGACGCCCGCATCATATTCGGGCAACCCATCTTCTTCTATCATACGCTGCCGTTTTACCTGCGGCATTTCAGGCAGGCTGGCACGCAGTTCTTCGATGTATTGGTCTGTCACCACGATTGGCGTTAAATCTGGATCGGGGAAATAACGATATTCGTCGGAATCTTCTTTGCTGCGCAGGCTGAAGGTCATCCCTTTGCCATCATCCCAGGTACGGGTTTCCTGCACCACTTTGCCGCCGTCCTCTAAAATATCGGTTTGCCGGTCAATTTCATATTGAATCACCCGTTCCACTGCACGGAAAGAGTTCAAATTTTTGATTTCAGCACGGGTACCGAATTCCTTCTGTCCTACCGGGCGCAGCGACAAGTTTACGTCACAGCGCAGCGAACCCTGTTCCATGCGGGCATCAGATACGCCGGTATATTCAATAATAGCTTTCAGATTGGTCAAGAAAGCCAGCACGTCTTCGGCGCTGCGCATATCCGGCTCCGATACAATTTCAATCAGCGGCACGCCAGCCCGGTTGTAGTCGGCCAAAGAACCGGCCGAAGTGGTAATGGTGGCACCTTGATGCACTAACTTCCCGGCATCTTCTTCCATGTGAATACGGGTAATGCCGATACGTTTTGGCCCTTGGCTGGTTTCAATATCAATATGACCATTTTTTGCAGATTGGCAGGTCAAACTGAGAAATCTGGTAAGCCTTGGTCAAATCAGGATAAAAATAATTCTTGCGGTCAAATTTACTGAAATGGGCAATTTCACAATTCATGGCCAAACCGGCTTTGATAGCATATTCCAGCACTTTTTTATTCAATACGGGCAATGTCCCTGGCAGACCCAAACAAACAGGGCAAACATGGGTGTTGGGTTCGCCGCCAAAATCTGTGGGACAATTGCAGAAAATTTTTGTTTTTGTTTTTAATTCAACATGGACTTCGCAGCCAATTACTACTTCATAATCCATTGCTTACAGCCCCTTTCCCTGATTTGGTTTCAGTCTGGTCAAGTTTGTATTCTGTTCCAAAGCATATGCCACCCGCAACAAAGTTGGTTCTGCAAAAGGCTTTTCCCAATAACTGTACGCCAATCGGCATCTGGTTTCTGTCTAAACCGTAAGGTAAGGACAGCGCCGGAATCCCAGCTAAATTACTTGGAATGGTACAAATATCACCTTTATAAAAGCGCCAATGGGTCCTGATTTTTGTCCTTTGTGCAGAGCAGTGGTCGGTGCAGTAGGCGCAATCAGGCAGTCATATTGGGCAAAGGCTCTATCATAATCCTGTTTAATCAGATTACGAACTTTCAGTGCTTTCAGGTAATAGGCATCATAATAACCGGAACTTAACGCATAGGTACCCAGCATAATGCGCCGTTTTACTTCTGGGCCAAAGCCTTGCTTTCTGGTTTCGCAAAACATTCCTACCACATCTTTAGCCTGCGCCCGCAAACCATAACGCACACCGTCATAACGGCCCAAATTGGAGCTGGCTTCCGCCGGAGCAATCAAATAATAAGCAGGCATAGCATAACGGGTATAGGGCAGAGAGCATTCTTCCACATGAGCACCCAATTCTTCCAGCTTGGCAGCCGCTGCCCACCTGAGCTTCTACGTCCGAATCGATCCCTTCGCCTAGATATTCTTTCGGAATTCCAATCCGCAGGCCTTTCACATCACCAGATAAGGCAGCGGTATAATCGGGATAAGCGTAATCGGCTGAAGTAGAATCCTGTTTATCGTAGCCTGTGATGGCATTTAAAATCAGAGCTGTATCAGTAACATCTTTTTGCTAACGGCCCAATCTGGTCCAAAGAAGATGCGAAAGCGATGAGACCAAAACGGGATACGGCGCCATAGGTTGGTTTCAAACCTACAATACCGCAGAAAAAGATGCCGGCTGGCGGATAGAGCCGCCGGTATCAGACCTAACGAGTACACCGCCAAATCGGCAGCTACGGAAGCTGCTGAACCGCCGCTGGAACCACCTGGCACACAATCGGCATTCCATGGATTTTTGTGGCAAAAAAGGAAGAGTTTTCAGTGGTGGAGCCCATGGCAAACTCATCCATATTGACTTTGCCCAACATGACATACTCCTGCGCCTGCAGCTTTTTTTTACCACAGTGGCGCTGTACTGGGGCTTAAAGTCCTCCAGCATTTTGGAGGCACAAGTGGTGTTGATGCCTTCTGTACACATATTATCTTTTACCGCCATTGGAATTCCGGCCAAAGCGCCAATGGTTTCTCCGGCAGCTATTTTCGCATCTACGGCCTTTGCCTGTTCCAGAGCCAAATCACCGGTCACTGTAATATAAGCATTGACATCGCCGTCCAATGCCTGAATGCGGTTCAAATGTTCCTGGGTCAGTTCTGTTGCGCTGATTTCTTTGTTTACCAGCAAATCATGCAGTTCATGAATAGTTAATCTGGATACTGTCACACTATTTTCCCCTAAACGATTTTTTGGTACCTGGAACATGCCCTCGGACTGTTCTGGTGCATTTGCCAATACCTTTTCCTGAGTGAAGCACTGCCCCACCTCATCTTCCCGCAGCACATTTTCAATGGGCAATACATGGAGCCAGCGGCGCTACACCCTCCGTATCAATCTGCTGCAAACCTGCCATGGTATCCAAAATCTGGCTGAGCTGATCGGCATATAGCGTAATTTCATCCTCATCCAGATTCAGACGGCTCAGTTTGGCAACTTTTTTTCTACAACTTCTTTGCTAATCATTGCGCATCCTCCTCTAACATCTGAAGAAATGTCTCTTCATCTATAATTGTAATGCCCAGTTCCTGCGCTTTTGTCAACTTAGACCCAGCGTTTTCCCCGGCTAAAACATAATCGGTTTTTGCTGACGCTGCCGCTGGTCTTTCCTCCGGCCCGCTCAATCATTGCGCTGGCTTCCCGGCGGTCTAACGTTGGCAACGTCCCCGTCAATACAAAAGTTTTCCCCCACAAAGGCAGCGTTTTCCTGCTTTTTCCTCTGTTTCTCCGCCACCCAACTGCACACCGGCATCGGCCAGCTTCTGCAAGAAAGCTGTATGACGACCAGCCTGAAAATAATCGTTGATGCTTTCTGCTATTTTAGGACCGACCTCATCAATAGCCACCAGTTCTTCATAAGACGCACACTGCAGCGCTTCAATAGATGGGAAATGACGTGCCAACACTTTGGCCACATTTTGCCCCACCAAACGAATACCCAACGCATAAATCACCTGCGCCAAAGTACGCTGCTTACTGTTTTCCAAGCTGCGCAGCAAATTATCGGCCGATTTTTCTCCCATACGCTCTAAAGCAATGAGCTGTTCTTTTGTAAATAGTACAAGTCGGCGGCAGTTTGAATCAGCCCAGCCTGTAAAAGCTGATAAATCACAGCCGGACCTAAGCCTTCAATGTTCATCGCATCCCGCGAAGCAAAATGGATAATGCCTTCCCGCACCTGCGCCGGACAAGTCATCGGGTCGCTGCAGCGCCAAGCTGCTTCCTCCTCCAGACGGATAACCGGCGCGCCGCAAGCAGGGCAAGTACGGGGAAATACAAATTCTCGTTCACTGCCATCCCGCCGTTCTGTGACCACTGTCACCACTTCCGGAATGACTTCGCCAGCCTTTTGAATGACTACAAAATCACCGATACGAATATCTTTTCTCGGATAAAATCTTCATTGTGCAGAGTGGCCCGGCTAATGGTGCTGCCTGCTAAAAAAATCGGCTCCAGATTGGCTACCGGCGTGATAGCACCAGTGCGTCCCACCTGCACCACAATATCGGTGATGCGGGTTATCCCCTGCTCCGGCGGAAATTTGTAAGCAATGGCCCAACGGGGATTTTTCGCCCGATTGCCCAATGTGGCCTGGTCTGCCAACGAATTAATTTTGATTACCATCCCATCAATATCAAAGGGCAAATCATGTCGATGGGCACCCCAATATTCACAATAAGCGCAAATGGCCTCTATATCACTGCTGATGAAGGGCTCCATCGTCGCAAAGCCTGCTTCTTTCAACAACTCTACACATTGCGTATGGGTGGCAGGCTCTGCGCCCTCCACGTACATCAAGGTATAGATAAAGGCTCTCAAATCCCGCTGCGCCATTACTTTTTGGGTCTAACTGACGAATGGAGCCAGCCGCAGCATTGCGGCAGTTGGCAAACAGCGCTTCTCCATTTTGCTCCCGCTGCTGATTGATACGGGCAAAGGGTTTCGCGGCAAATAGACCTCTCCCCGGGCTTCTAAAACCGGCAGATCATTCTGCAAACGAAGCGGAATATTTTTCACTGTCCGCACATTGGCTGTTACGTCTTCCCCCGTTACGCCATCACCACGGGTAACGCCATTTTTTAAAATACCATCTTCATAATATAACGCAATGGATAAGCCGTCAATCTTATATTCAACCACATATTCAATTTCTTCTTTTTTCCCAAATCGCTGCACACCCGCTGATGAAATTCCCGTAAATCATCGGTTCCATAGGCATTCATCAAACTCAATAAGCTATTACGATGGGTGTAGCTGGCAAACTCTTTAAGCGGCGCTCCACCCACCCGCTGTGAGGGAGAATCGGCCGTTACCAGATGGGGATATTCTTCTTCAATCGCCATCAGTTCCCGCATCAATTGGTCATACTGATAATCGGAAATTTCCGGGTCATCCAGCACATAATAGCGCCGGTCGTGATAGGCAATCTCTTTTTTTTAATTCCTCCAACCGCTGGATGGGTTCCTGTTCTTCCACGAAATTACACCTCCAATAGTATCTATCGTACCGCTCTAGGCTTCCACCTTTTGATTGGCGCATACTTGACAAATAAATCCTTCATGCCAATATCCGGAAAAAATAACGCGAATTGATAACTCTTCCCCACTGCCGGAAATCCCCACAATCACACCGCGGCCCCATTTTTTATGCTCAATGGTGTCATTCATCTGATAACCGCAGACAACTGCCCCAGTATCGTTGGCCGACTTGGCTGTATCCTGTTGGGTAGGTTTGCCGGTTGCGCCAGTTAAAACGGATTTTGCTGCCTGTGGCGTCGTTTTTTGCCGCTCAGCTGTACGTTGGCGGGCTATTTCTGATTGAAATCTAGCATCAAATGATAAGGAATTTCTCGCAAGAAACGAAGCGGCATTATAATTGGTCCGTCCATAAAGCATACGCTCACTGGCTCTGGTCAGGTACACCTGCTCTTTGGCTCTGGTTAAGGCCACATAGCAAAGCCGCCGTTCTTCTTCCATTTCATCGGAAGACATAGCATGCACAGCTCGGCTGTGGGGAAATACGCCTTCCTCCAAGCCTGTGATGAACACCACCGGAAATTCCAGCCCTTTCGCGCCATGCATAGTCATAATGGTTACCGAATCTTCGGCGGCATCCATTTGGTCTAAGTCAGTAATAACGCAACCTCCGCCAAAAGGCGGACAGTGTCAGATTATCGGTATCTTCCCGGCTATCAAAGGCTGTAGTAATGGATAAAAATTCTTTCAGGTTTTCCAGCCGCGATTGGGCTTCCACGGTCTTTTTCAGCCTGTAAGGCTTGCAGGTAACCACTTTCTTCTAAAATAGTCTGCGTCAGTTCCGTTACGGACATCGTCTGACTCAACAAGCGGAACGTATCCAGCAAACGGCCAAATTGCGCCATAATCAGCGCATATTTTTTTTGCCTACACTGCTTTCTTCCGCCCGTAGCATGGCGTCAGAAATCGAAATATTTGCTTCACGGGAAAACTGCACCAGCCGCATCCAACTGGTATCTCCCACGCCGCGGCGCGGTGCAGCCAAAGCCCGTTCAGCGCTGACCTCATCGGCCGGATTGGCTACAATGCGCAAATAGGCCATAATATCCCTAATTTCTTTTCGGCCATAAAACTTTAAACCGCCAAAAATATGATAGGGAATAGCTTCCTTGATGAGCGTTTCTTCTAACACACGAAACTGCGCCGTTGCCCGGCACAAAATAGCAAAATCCTTCAGTTTACGGCCTTCCTGCACACCGGCCCGAATTTGCTGCGCAATAAACCACGCTTCCTCCGTTCGGTATAGCCGGTATAGCAAGCCAGCAAATTTCCTTCTGTTTTTTCAGTCCAAAGCCGTTTGTCCTTGCGCCCTTCGTTATGGCACACCACACTGTAAGCGGCATCCAAAATGGGCTGAGTGGAACGATAATTTTCTTCCAGTTTTACCACACGGGCATTGGGATAATCTTCTTCAAAACTTAAAATATTACGAATATCGGCGCCACGCCATTGATAAATAGATTGGTCGTCGTCCCCACCACACACAGATTTTGATAACGGCTAGCCAACAGTTTTACCAGCACATACTGGGCCATGTTGGTGTCCTGATATTCATCTACTAAAATATAACGAAACCGCTCCTGATACCGCAGCAGCACATCTGGATGATTGGTAAAAAGCTGCACTGTCAGCATAATCAAATCGTCAAAGTCCAGCGCATTGTTTTTTGCAGCCGCTCCTGATACACACGATAAATCTCGGCGTGCGTTTCTTCCAGCACATCGCTCTGAGCTGCAAAAAATGCTTGCTGCGGCGTGCGCAGTTCATTTTGTGGGCAGAAATCCGCGCCATGACACCACGGGGCGGATATTTCTTTTCATCCAGATTTAACTCTTTCAAAATCATCTTAATCAACGTTTGCTGGTCAGCGTCATCATAAATCACAAAATTGGTATCATAGCCAATATAATTAATTTCATTGCGCAAAATTCGCACACAAGTAGAATGGAAGGTGCTGGCCCAAACTTTTTCGCCGTCCTGTCCCACCAGCGCCACAATCCGCTCCCGCATTTCCTGCGCCGCCTTATTGGTGAAGGTGATGGCCAAAATATTCCACGGCGCTACCCGTTTTTCATAAATTAAATAGGCAATCCGAGTAGTCAGCACACGGGTTTTGCCCGAACCAGCGCCTGCTAAAATCAGCAATGGTCCCTCGGTACTCCACTGCTTCCCGCTGCGGCAAATTCAACTGGGATAAGTCCATTTCTCTCCCCACTTTCTTTTTCCCTCATAGAATCATAGGATTGGTAAACAACGGTAATCTATTGACAAAGATTGCAATCAAATAAAAAATATTATAGCAAAAAAAAATAACGGCTAGTCCAGCCGATTGCTTTTGCGTTTCTGCATTTTTGTCCACAAAACCTGCAAGCTGTAATGATAGCCAGAAATAATTTTCAAAAACACTTAAAATACAATTGTCTCTGCAGGTTCTTACCATACTTCCGGCTCATCCATAACAGGTAACCGTAACTCTGCCAGCACGCCGTTGTCGCTGTTTTTCTATCCGGCAACTGCCGTTATGCAATTGGACAATCATACGCACCAGATAAAGTCCCAAGCCGGTGCCGCCGGTGCTGCGGTTGCGGGAGCTATCCACCCGGTAAAACGCATCAAACAAATGAGGCAGACTTTCCGCCGGAATTTGCGCGCCAGTATTATGCACTGTAACTTGCAGCCAATTATGCTGCCGCTGCAACGTCATGGTGATGACAGCCTTGCTCGGTCCATAACGCACTGCATTGCTGAGCAAGTTGCCGATTGCTTTTTTTAAAAGACTGCTATCGCCCATACAATACAGCGACGGCGCTAGGCGCAAAAGGAATTGCTGCTGTTTCAACTGAGCCAACTCCATGTATTCTTCACTTTGCTGCGCTGCCAGCTCCGTCAGATTTATAACCTGCCTGTTTAACAAAAAAGCGGCTGTATCCATGCGGGAGATAGTCAAAATTTCCTGCACCAACTGTTCTAATCGGTTTACCACCTGCAAAGAACGGCCCAAATAGGTATCGCGGTCCTGATAAACGCCCACATTGGCCTGCATGCCTTCTAGCTGTCCTTTGATGATCGTCACTGGCGTTTTTAATTCGTGCGACACCGCCGAAAAAAGCCAACCGTTGCCGTTCCTGCTGCCGTTCCCGCTCTATATCAGCCTGCAGCGTTTCATTGGCGCTGCGTAACGCTTCCAGAGCAGCCGATAACCGTTCTGCCAACGTATTCAGACTATGGGCCAGTACGCCCAATTCATCCTGCCGGGTTTCGGCACAGCGCCAGTTAAAATCCAACTGGGACAAATGCTCTGCGGCTGTACTCAACTGTCTCACCGGACGGGCAACAAATCGGGAGCAAAACCAGGCGCTCACTGCGGAAATGCCGAATACGACCAGCACCAGCCAGGGTAAAAATCTGTTGCAGCGCCGCTACCGCCTGATTCACGCCCTGCAGATTACCTGTTACCTGCAAAGTGTAAACAGCGGAATCATCTAAAAACTGAAATTCATACTCTTTGGTAGCCATCTGCATAAATTCTTCCGTTCCGCCGACAGCCACCGATACCACCGGAGCCTGACTGTCTATCGCCGCTTCGTCGGCAACAACTTCTGATACACAAACATCATCGGCAGCGTCCTGCCCTACTGCAGCTTCTATATCCGCCTGCGCACTGGTTATCTGATAAACGGAAACAATATCGGCATTCTCCATGGTAGTAACTGCTTGCACCGTGCCAGGCAACATCACCGGTTGTCCCTTGTCATCAAACACTTCCACTACAGCGTCTAAATGAAGCGCCATATAATCCCAAATAGGGCCGCTTTCCTCTAATGTGGTAGTTTGTAAATCGCCCAGTAGATTTTGTATTCGGTCTTCCAGCTCCGCATCTAAAGCCGACGTATAGGTTACTGGCATAAACCAGGCAATAAAGCCATAAGTAAAGCTGCAAGCCACACATAGCAGCACCATGGTCAACAAAAAATTTGCGCCGTTAAATTATCATTTAGATAATTGCTCAACACGATACCCCACTCCCCGGATGGTTTCTATATAATTCAACTGCAGCTTCTTGCGCAGATTTTTAATATGGTATCTACCACTCGTTCGTCGCCTAAAAAATCAAAATCCCATAACTGATTCAGCAGCATCTGCCGGGTTAATACCCGTCCCTGATTACGCAATAAAAGCTGCAAAACCTCAAATTCCCGGTGGGTCAATTCCACCGGCTTACCGTCCACATAAGCCTGATAACCGTCCAAATCAATGTGAGCTTCTGGTATACCAATAATTGCCTTTCCCCGGCAGACTGCCCGCCAGCCCGGCGCAATACGGCTTCCAGTTTGCGCAGCAGTATTGGCATGGAAAAGGTTTGGTGATATAATCATCAATCTTTAAATCAAATCCTTGCAGTTGGTGTGCCTCATCATCCAGCGCTGTCAGCATCACCACCGGTACCGTTGAAGTATGGCGAATCAATTCGCACACCCCATACCCATCAATTTTGGGCAGCATCACATCCAGCAACACCAAATCATATTGTTTTTGCTGAAACCGGGTGATGGCCTCCTACGCCATCGCCCGCCAGCGTCACGCCATAACCGGCCGCCTCAGAAAATTCTGCAGCAATTCCTGAATATCGGGCTCGTCCTCCACTACCAGTAATTGTTTCATGTTCATCCTCCATCATAGTCGTTTGCTTTTAGTATAACATACTTATTTGTAGTTTGTGTGTAGTGAAAAATTTTGGTTGCAACAATTGATACGATATGATAAGATTCTCCTGTCAGAATAAATATCGACTGTGTTTTGTCCAAGAAGTTAAGGAGGCGTTTTACGCTGGAGCAAACGAAAATGAAGGCGTTGCTGAAGAAGCAGGCCATTCTGGATATTATGATTACACCGGAACAGGAAGCATGGCTGCGGTTGGTAAGCTATCACTATGACACCGACAAGCAATGCGATGTTTTTAAGATTGACAACGGCAGCGGCGACCATCTTTATGCCTTATTTTTTCTGCCCATGGCGCTATTCTGAAAGGTTTTGACCATGAGTCCTGCCTGTCGCCTTATCAAAATGAAGACGACCAACTGGCTGACGGTATTTACGATAACGTACCCTCGGAACTTCTGGACCTGCTGGACGAAGAAACAGAGAAGAACGATGTCACCTTTTGCCTTTGGCAATTACCCGGCCACACCGATTGGCATAAAAGCCAAGTCGCTCTGCCTGATGCCTGCTGGCAAGAGGAAAGACAACGGCCCGATGATGGCGGTCAGGCCCTTTTGTTGGGCTATATTTTCGCCAACGCCGAGGAATGGTATCAATGGGCGTCCATTTATGACGAACTGACGGAAGAAGCCTGGGATGCCGCCGAATTGTTATACGAAACCGGCGAGATTACCCGCTCTATGGTCAACGACCTCAACCCCGACCGAGATTATGACACCATCGTCGATGAGTGCGTCGTCAGTGGTTTGCTGTAAAAACTTTAATTACAAACATCAACAAGGACGATGGCAGCCATATTGTCATCGTCCTGATTTCTATCATTCCTGTTTCATTTTGTGCCAGTAACGCTTGCATATCCTTTTCAATAAACTACGCATACTGTCCTTATATCGGTAAACATCAACAGAGCCGACAGCCTTACCAATCGGCTCCCATAGCGCGCAATTTATAGCGGACCACTTCCTGCAAGGCCGCCAAGGCCTGCCGCACCGCTGTAGGCTTTTCGTCCTGCAAAATCGTTAAAACCTGCACGATAGTTTCATCAATAACCTCCCTCTTTATCCCAGCGGGCTTGCTTGCAAAACAGTCGAAACCCCCGCACACGCAGCATATATTGTTCACTTTTTACCATCGCCGCAAATTGTCTTGTATAGGAATACAATACGTCCGATTGTTCGGAAATCCGCTCCAATGCCTGCAACGCCCCATAAGCTTGCTGCTTGTCCTTGTCCGTCAACAAAACCATCAATTCTTCCACATCCAATGAAGTTCACGCTCCCTATAACACCTTATTTCTTTGGTTTTTATGTAGCTTTAACGTAATTCCTTTTTCCGCAGCAGCTTTCTGCAATAAAGGCTGCTGCAGCGGCTGCACGTTCCTTTAAGGAGGCTTCGTGCTGTCCCGCTTCTCTTTCCAACTGCTGTAGGATTACTTGTAACTGTGACAATTCCAACAAATTCACCGCCATACAGTAAAAGCTCTTGCGCCGCCCGTCATTGTAATGCTCCAGCAGCCGTCTCAACAACACAATCTTCTCCTGCTGTTCTGTACAATAAACAGGCATCCCCATTTTCTGGGCTTTCGTAAAATCCTGAGCTCGATGCTGATGGGTAATAAAAAGAATCATAGACATCAAAGGTTTGATAATTTTCACAAAGGATAAGACTGACACTGAAAACAATACTCCACCCACGCTTTATACTGCACCTGGCAATGGCACAGCTCTGGTTGCCGTCCCCGCCGCCGCAGCCAGGACAATATCCGTCCAGTTTCATTGGACACAAACCGCAATTTAATCCACATAGAGACAGCAACTGATTTTCTCGGACAAAACCTTTCATCGACATCCCTCATTTCTGCCATTAGTATACAACATGTTTTACCACTTGTCATCTCTGCATTTATGAGGAATTTCAGACGCGCTGGTGCTGCTAATGTTGAAAATGCTGTATTTTTTTACAATCTTTTCTTTACCAATTTATTTTTTATAAAATCAGTTTTCCGCAAAAATACAGCATATACAGCACAACCCTATTGGTTGAGCGAAAAAATACAACACAAAATACAGCACAAATACAGCATTTACAGCACGGATTGCCAGTTTACCGATATTTTTGCACAAGTTTTGCAGCAAAACAACAATTTTTTATTCTTTTGCCGCCACCTCTGCCCTGCCCAGATAAAAACAAAACCAGCAGCACAAACAACAGCATATAGCTGATGCTGAAAAACAAAAAAGGCGCAAAACCGCAGCTTAACGCGGCATCGGCATTGTTGGCCCGCATCCCGATAGCCATTAACGCGTAGGGAAAGTAAACACCCCAGCCTTTCGCCGTTGCAGCCAAGGCAGCCATACCGCCCAACAGAGATATCCCCACCGGCACGGCAAAGCTGCGCACCAAAAGGGAAAGCAAAAAGCTGTACTGTACAAATTACCATGCCGCCCAGCCAGCCGCATGCCAGCCAATTCAAAACCGCCGCCAGCGGAAAGGACGCTGCCATCCCGCACAGACTGCCCGATAGAAAAAAACAATAGGCCAATCCATAGTTGGGTCAGCAGCAACAACCCGCCAATGATCAGCAGCTTGGCGCCATAAAGATACAACACCGGCACCGGTGCGGTCAGCACCAAATTCCAATTATGCTGCTGATGTTCCAACCGCCATAACCAGGCACAATAAATCCCCAATAATACCGGCAGAAAAAAATAACAGCTAAATAAGGTATGCTGGGTCCACAGGCTATACCATTGACTTTGCAAAATCTCCCGATTTGCCAAATAGTTCAAGGTACCCAGTACCGCCGGAATTACCGGCAGCAAAAAAGGCCAGCCAGATGGGACTATGCTTCATTTTTTAACCGTTCTGCCTCCAACACACGTAAAAACATGGTTAACACTCCTTTCGCTCCAAAAAGCCGCCAACCTATCCACAGCGTCAGCAAAAAACCCGCCGTCAGCAAGGCAAAACTGCCCCAGGCCGGCTCGATCCAATACATCTCTGTAATTCTGGTTTCCTTATCCCAATTCATCCCGCACAAAAAGAGTTGACTGTAATAGGTCCACAACACCAAACGACTCAACGGATGATTGGCCAGAAACAGGCTGAACAGGCCGCAGAAACTGCCTGCAATACCGATAATCAGAGGAATGGCCTGGTTCACGATAAACAGCGACAATAATAATTGCACCAAATAGATACACAGCGTTGTCACATAGGTAAATACAATGTAGCAGCCCCAATATCCCCAGGGAATGGGACTGTAAAAACCTTTATAAAGGCCGATGAAAAGCATGGTAAACACTTGTCCTGCCATGAGCCACAACAAATACCAGCCGCCCAAAATCAGCTTTGCCAGCAACAGTTGTCCCCTAGGCTGCATGGTGTACAATTCCTTGAGCATCAAGCCTTTATGCTCGATATCCGCAACGCGGGAGGCCATCACCGCCATCAACACCGGCAAAATAATGGCATTGATGGCAGGAAGCTGATAGAGATAATGCTGCCAGCCCTGCACGATTTCCTGATGACGCATACTGCTCATACTCCACCACAGCCACGCGCCCTGCACCAACAGACATAAAACTGGCAAAAAGCCAGAGAAACCGGCCCCGCAACTTGGCAAATTCCAAAGAGATTGCTTGTTTCATAGCGTTGTTTCACCCTCTCCCGTCAGTTCCAGGAAAATATCTTCCAAACTTTTCTGCCGTTCTTCAATGCGCAGCAAACTGATTTGCTGTTGCTGCAACAACCGTCCGCAGGCGGCGACGGTGCCATCGTCCAAATCGGGCAGCAGCAGCCATTGCCCCTTTTGCTTCACCGGCACCTGCTTATTGCGCAAATAGATCTCGGCCCGGCTGTTATCATCGGTGCGCAAGGCCAGCCGCTTTTGCCCCATAGCATGCAGCCTGCTTAACGGCCCCTGAAAAATCATCTTTCCTTCTCGGATAATCCCTACCTCATTGGCCATCTGATCAATCTCACTGAGTAAATGGCTTGAAATGATCACCGTCATATCATAGCGCTCCGGCAGAGAGCAGATTAGCTCCCGCATTTCCTGAATGCCGGCCGGATCTAAGCCATTGGTTGGCTCGTCCAAAATCAGCAGCTTGGGAAAGGCCAACAAAGCGCCAACCAACCCCAACCGCTGCTTCATCCCCAGCGAATAATGGCTCACCTTTTTATCTCGGTGTTCTTCCAGCCGCACAATCTGCAGCACCTCCCGCACGTTGCGGTCCGGCACGTCGCGCAGTTTCTGCAAAATGCGCAGATTTTCTTCTCCACTCAAATGTCCGTAATAGCTGGGCGATTCGATCAGAGCGCCGATTTGCTGTAATACAGTCAAACGGTTACTCTGCTCCAACGGCTTTCCAAATAACGCAATCTCTCTCCTGCTGTAGGCCGCACCAAGCCCAACAGCATTTTCAAAGTGGTAGACTTTCCTGCACCGTTGGGACCTAAAAATCCATAAATCACTCCTTCCGGCACCGATAAATTCAAACGGTTTACGGGATTGATTTTGCCATAGCGTTTACTCAATCCTTTTGTCGTTACAATGGCTTCCATTGTCATCACTCCTTTATGTTCTTTATCATACAGATGCTTGCTTACAGCCAGTTGACAGCAGCCTTACATTTTCCTTAAATTTGCGGCGTTCTGCTGCAAAGCACCGGCAAATGGGGTATAATACTGTTGGGTGATATACGATGAAAGAACTTTACGATTTAAAGCTTTTACTGGTAGATGACAACAAAGAGCTTTTGCAAATGATTCAAAATATTCTCATTCAAGCCGGTTTCGCAATCTTAGCACAGCCTCCAGTTGCCAGGAGGCCCGGCAGATTTTTTTTCCCGTCAAGTCTTAGACGGCGCCATTTTTAGACATCATGCTGCCCGACGGCGATGGATTTTCCCTGCTGCAGGAGCTGCGCAGTCAAAAAAGATATTCCTGTATTATTCTTATCGGCTAAGGACCAGGACGCCGACCGCCTGCAAGGCTTGGGGTTAGGCGCCGATGATTACATCACCAAGCCCTTTTTGCCCAAAGAATTGATTTTACGGTTAACGGCTGTGTTGCGCCGCACCTATCGCAACGCGCTGCCCCAACAGCAAGAAGCCGACACGGCCCAATTCGGCCCCACCACCGTCCATTGGGGCAGCGGCACTGTCACCACACCGCAAGGCCAGCAAACGCTGACGGCCAAAAGAATTTGCGCTGCTGAAAAGCTGTGGGAAAACCGAGGCAATATTGTCACCACCGACAGTCTTTTGCCAAGCGGTATGGCAGGATGACGCCTTTGGCTATGAAAATACGCTGATGGTACATATCCGCCGCTTGCGGAAAAAAATTGAGCAGGACCCCTCCCATCCCCAATATTTGCTCACAGTACGAGGGCTGGGCTATAAACTGGTGCGAAAGGAGCAGTCATGAACAGTCTGTATAAAATTATCAGCCGCATGGTACTGATGACTGCGCTGTTGGCCCTGTTACTGCTGGTACTCAACGTGGTTTTACCGTTTCCTGGCTACAGAAGCATCCACAGAGCTATCCACCCAATACCGCACCATTTCCGACGCGCTCACACTGCAAGATGGGCAATATTACTTGACGCCGGACGGCACAAGCAAACTGCAGGAAAATTTCAATTGGGCCATGCTGCTAGATGCACAGGGACAAATCATCTGGAGCTGGCAGTTACCAAACGATTTGCAGCGCACCTACAGCTTAAACGACGTGGCCGCCTTTTCCCGCTGGTATCTGGACGATTATCCGTTACCGTCTGGACCAGGCAAGACGGCTTATTGGTACTAGGCAATGAACAGGGCAGCTACTGGAAATATCTGATGATTGCGCCCACCCAATCTATGGAACAAATGCCTACCTATTTCCGCGGGTTTGCTCTACTGAACGCTATGGTAGCTATTTTGCTGGCACTGTTATCGGGCTTCTGGCTCTACAGTAAATTAAAACCATTGTCGGTAGGCATCACCGCTTTATCGGTACGGCAGCCTGTCCATCTGCCGGAAAAAGGGTTGACCGGCGATTTAAACCGCAAACTGAACAACGCCTCTACCATGCTGCTGCACCAGCAAAAAAAATTACAGCAAGGGATGAAACCCGTACCCATTGGATTTCCGGCGTGTCGCACGATATTCGCACGCCGTTATCCATTGTGATGGGTTATGCCAGTCAACTGGAGGAAGACCCTACCCTATCGGCACAGCAGCATCAACAGGCTACTATGATTCGCCAGCAAAGCGAGCGCATCAAATCTCTGATTTCAATCTAAATCTGGCCTCCAAACTGGAATACGGCGCTTATCCCCTTGTCACTGATGCGCTGTGCGCCGGCGGTGCTCATTCGCAAAACAGCGGTGGCCTATCTCAATCAGTATCAGGACAATCAATATCCCATTGAGGTCAGTATCAGCGCCGAGGCGGAAGCCACCCAGATTATCGCCGACGAGCAATTATTGCAGCGGGTTTTGGAAAATCTGATCGGCAACAGCATCCGCCACAATCCCAACGGCTGCTCCATCTTTATTGACGCCCGCGTCGCCGACCTGCAATATCAAATTACCATTCAGGATGACGGCCAAGGCTTTCCAGACCAGGTGCTGCGCAGTTTACGCATCACCAGCAAACCGCAAACGCAACATCACGACCACGGCTTAGGTCTTACCATTGTACAGCAGATTATCAACGCCCATAACGGTACCGTCCATTTTTCCAATGTCAGCCACGGCGGCTGTCTAGTGGAATTCAACTGCCCTGTACACAGGAATGACCGATCTCTGAGCCAAAACAATCTGTGCATTTCTTTTCTCATAAACAAAGAAGGACGACTGCACTGCAAGGTGCAATCGTCCTTCTTTACGTTATTTTCTATTTTATTTTTTCCGTACGGACTTGGCGGCTTGCTGTTTCAGATAACCCTGGATAAAGTCGTCGATATCGCCGTCCATAACTGCCCTGAATGTTCCCTTTTTCAATATTGGTGCGGTGGTCTTTGGCCATACTGTAGGGATGGAACACATAGGAACGAATTTGGCTGCCCCAGCCGATTTCCTGCTGCTCGCCCTGCAAAGCGGCCATTTCCTGTTCATGCTCTTTGATTTTCAATTCTACCAGACGGCTGGTCAGCATCTTCATACAGGTAGCCCGGTTTTGAATTTGGGAGCGCTCGCTCTGGCACTGCACCACAATCCCAGTAGGCAGATGGGTAATGCGCACCGCCGAATCGGTGGTATTGATATGCTGTCCTCCTGCGCCGGTGGAGCGGTAGGTGTCCACTTTCAAATCTTTTTCATCAATCTGAATGTCGTTGTCGTGCTCTACTTCCGGCATCACTTCCACTGCGGTAAAGGAGGTATGACGGCGCCCTGCCGAATCGAAGGGAGAAATACGTACCAGCCTGTGTACCCCTTTTTTCCGCTTTCAGATAACCAAAAGCATTTTCCCTTTAATCAGCAGCGTAACGCTTTTGATGCCAGCTTCTTCCCCTGCCAGATAATCCAGCAAATTCACCCCAAAGCCATGCCGTTCTGCCCAGCGCACATACATGCGGTACAGCATATCGGCCCAGTCCTGCGACTCCCGTTCCACCAGCGCCGGGATGAATGGAGATAATAGCGTTGTTGCGATCATATTTGCCGTTTAACAACGTTTCCAGCTCCATTTGCTCCAAAGCCTGCATAGCTTTTTCTCGGATGCCTCTGCCGTTTCCTTCAGCAAATCCTCGTCATCGCCCATTTCCTTGCACATTTCATATAAAGTTTCCGCGTCTTCTACCAATGTTTTCACGCTGTTAAACTGCTCCATTTTGCTGCGCAAGCCTGTTATTTTCTGCATCACCTGCTGCGCCTCATCGGGCTGGTCCCAAAAACCCGGTTCTGCCACTTTTTTTTTCTAATTCGGCAATTTGCGCTTCCCGGCCGGCAAAGTCAAAGAGACTCCCTCAAATCTTCGAGAATTTTTCTGGCAGTTTCTAACTGCTTTTCATTTCAAAATCCACAAAAATCACTTCCTTGAAAAAAATAGTCTATCCATCCAACCGCAAAGGCTGCAACACACAAAATGATTCCGGCATCCATGCAGGAATCATTTCATGCTGATTTATAAAAACCTGATATTGCTTTTTATTATACCTGGGAAACCGCAGCCTGGCAAGTCATTGCGGCAAAAAGTTTCTGATTACCGCTATCTATGTTCAGCAGCTGCTGTTTTATCAAAATCTGGTCGTATCAATTGGAACGTATAGACCTACAGGAACTGCAAAAATCATAAACCATTAATAACACAAATCCTCTGGTAGCTGGAAAACTTCTACCATTGTTCCAGCTTTAATCGGGCCAAAATGCCCCGGAATGGCCGCAATCAGAGAACAATTTTGAAAGGATGTCATGTTTCCGTTTCCCCGCCCAACATTTTCCTCAAAATAAACCAAACTTTCTGCAATACGCAGATGTCCTCGAAGCAGCCGCGTGGCCGAACTCGTTTTTGGCATATCCTGAAAAATCGGTAACCAGAGACGCTGGTTTCCTGTCGTTTCTCCTGTCATCGCCCGAAGATATGGTTGAAGCACAAGCAACAACCCCATAATCGCAGCAGCCGGATTGCCGGAAAGCCCTAAAAAAACAATTTGTCCTGCTTTTTGCCGGTTTTTTGAGACCAGCAATGCCCCGCCCGGCTTTATGTTTACTTTCCAAAATAAAATTTCAGCTCCAATGCGTTCTGCTGTAGAAAGCGCATAATCATAATCGCCTACCGAAGCTCCGCCAGTGGTAATTACCAAATCGGCACAGGAATTCATCTGTGCTTGTACGGCCTGCAGGATTGCTTCTGGGTCGTCAGAAAGAATTTCCGGTGAATTCACTTCAAATCCCATTCGCTGCAAATAGCCGCGCAATGCATAATAACTGCTATTATATATTTCATAGGGCTTTTTTGCTTTTCCCAAAGCACACAGCTCTGTTCCTGTATCCAAAATTGTTACGTTTGGTTTTTAAAAACAGCAATCTGGTCCATGCCCTGAGAAGCAATGACACCCAATCTTGGCGGTGTTAAACGCTGGCCTTTTTTAACAGCAAAGAACCGGAAGCATAATCTTCACCGGCACGAATGACATTGGTTCCTGCCTTTACTGCCGTTTCTATTGTAACAGAATTTTTGTCAAAAAACAGTATCCTCAAATTTTAAAATGACATCGGCACCCCCTTTGGAACAGGCGCGCCAGTAAAAATCCGTACCGCAGTGCCTCTGTGAAAAACAGGAAGAGTTTCTGCACCTGCCGCAATTGTATTGGTAATCTCTAACGTACCAGGTACATCAGACGCACAAAATGCAAAACCGTCAAAAGGACTCTTATCAAACGAGGGCATTGGAAAAGCTGCATAGATATCTTGCGCAAGAACACGATCAACTGCCTGTTCCAGTGAAATGACTTCCACCTCTGGAGAGACTTGCAGAGTTTGCATCATTGCAATTGCAGCTTCTAATTCGATGTGTTTCTGCATCATAACATTCCTCCTACCGCCTTCCGTTTCTCATAGACATGTTCTGCTTTTGTCACCGGTCTGCCGTTGATTCCATTTCTGCATAACTGGCACCAGTTCCTGATAGACCGCTTCTCGGTTTTCCTGGGTAATCCTGTAAAGCTGTGCTTTAGGATGCTGACAAACTTGCTTTAAAAATCAATGTCCTGCCGATTTTTAACGGCTGCAAGCACAGGGATATCCTGCTCAGGCAATTTAAAACCGCCTGGCAAAATGCAGCAGAATCTTTTTCCATAAATCCCAGCTCGTCCATCACCAAGATACCGTCTGCATTGGCCTGAAGCAAGTAAGAAACGCCCAATGAGTCAAAAACCTGCCCATTTACAGTGCGCTGCCGCCCATTGCAATCGCCCACATGATTTTCTGCTGACATGAACCGTTTCTGACTGCCTGCTGGATAGATATAAATAGAATGATATCCATCGGCACGGCGGGCGTGGCCTTGGTAACAAAACCATACACTGGAACTGTGCAGATTTGCAGCAGCTTTTCAATCATTGTGGATTTTCCTACGCCCCGTTCTCCATACAGAAGCACATGCTTTTTTTCCATCTTATCCAATAATCCTTTCTTTCTCCACAATATATCCGCATCTGTTCTCTTTTTACATACCCCACAAGGGTCAAATTGGCAGCCTTGGCAATCTCATAGGCCTTTTGTGTTGGAGTTGTATAAGAAGCAATTACGGTAGCGCCAATGCGCGCAGCTTTTGCCGCCATTTCGGAGCTGATGCGGCCACTGGTAATGATTAAGGCATCCGTTGGCGCAATCTCATGCAGCAAACAATGTCCAGCTATTTTATCCAACGTATTATGCCGTCCAACATCCTCATAGGCCACCAGCAAATCATTGGCCTCAAACAAGGCTGTACAATGCATGCCTCCTGTTTGTCGGTATTTCTCTGCACAGGCTTCCGTCCTTGCAGCACCGCTCTGTAGCTCCGAACGGGAATACACCCGTTCCACTGCCCGGTATGGTAAAGTTGGTTGATTGCCCAGCAGCATACCGCCCAAACCTGATACCCGTACACCAGCACAGGATAACGACGGCTCCTGCTTCACTTGCACCTGTATCAGCCCGGCTTCTTTTTGTATTCGTAGCGAAACAATATCGGCAGTGGATTGAATCAATCCTTCATTATACAAAAACCAACTGTCAGTTCTTCCAGCGCTTCTGCTGTGCAAATTAATTGAATTTCCTTTTTCTCGTTTATTATCAGCCGCAGGCTATATTCCTGCGGAAGCATCATCATTTGGCTGTTATCCATGTGCGCGGTGCCCTCCATCTTTTTTATCGTGCTGCCTGTCTTAGCCTTTCAGCAAGCCCTTGCGTTCCAATTCATCGGCAACATCGGTTATATCATAGTTTTCTAACGTGGCACGGGTTGGCACGCCGTCTATCCAGCCCCGTTCTTTATAATAATCCTGAATTGTCGCTTCAAAGCCCTCTTTCAGATTATAATGTCGCCCCTGCTCATCTACACGTTCATACTGCATCGGCCACAAGGCATCCACATCATTGCCCCAGAAAGGATCTTCTACAGACGTATAGCCGTCACGAACCCAAATAGCACGAACCAGATGGGCAATGCGCGCCCAATGTGATCCAATTCTTCATTGCTGTAAGGCCGCCCCCATAATTGCAGTCATATACTCACTTCCGCCATGGGGCGTATAATCCACCCAATCCTCATAGTTCCGGCATTTGCTGATGGCCCGATTGGTATAAGCAGCAAGGCTAACGCCGCCGGTTAGATTGCCAACGGCACAAACATGCATACTGTCAATGACGTTACAAATATCCTCATGCCGTACTACTGCATGGGCAACCTCCGGCCCCCAATAAAATGGATCCAGAATTTTATTGGCACCTTCGCAAGCCATTTTTCCCGTACTTCTGGCGGCGTATCGCTTGGATATTTGGACATTTTGCCCCATTGAAATTCTGGTTCAGAGCCAGTTCTATCGCCGACAGCGGCATAAATTGTACGGCCAGGATTGGGGACATACTGCCCGTGACCATGCTCCAGACAACCCATATTCCCAGCCTTGGCATTAATGCGCTGATAAATAAACAACATCTTGTCGCGGTTGGGGCCAAATTCTTCATGTTCCACAATATACTGCGTGGCATAACGGAATCCATTTGCCAAGATATCGCCAAAGCCCTTGCGATAGGTAATCATATCCAGGAAAATATCGTTGAATTCTTTAGAGCCAAATTTTTCCCAGGGAAGTCCTGTATTTTCATTATTAAAAATCCCAAACAAATATCCCTGATAAATCCAGTCGCCTCCAGCAAAGTGCCTTCTACATGTTCTGTTTCGTCAAACTTGCCGCGATGCCCCAACAATGGCGCCAGCATACAAAAATCATTCATGTTCAGCCCCATATCATCTAAGGTTTGGGCAAAATTATAACTGGTACAGCCTAACATTTTTTTCTGCCACTTGTTATGAATTGCTTCAGGAACACTCCAGCCGATATTGGAAGAGCAAATTACGCTGGCGTCCGGTTCAGAACCGTCTTTAAAATGGAATTTGGTCCGGCAAAAACTGCGCAGCCTTCACAGCCGTTGGGTTTTATCTGTACTTCTCCCCCGTTTGGCCATATCCGCAACTGTGTATCGGCGCCGACGCTGCCGAAATTACAGGCAGCCGTTTCTTCAAATGGCAAACCGGTAATTTCTTTTACCATCCACAATGCGTTTTTCCCCAATTTTAATAGCATTAAATTTAGCACGTTCCCGATTAATTTCTAAAAGTCCCATTGGATCGGCCACTTGAATTGGCGTATCTCCATAAACGGCCACAGCCTTTAGCTTTTTTACTGCCCATTACAGCACCAAAACCGCCGCGGCCAAATACCTGATTAGTCGCTACGCTAACACAGGCGGAAACAACCAAATTTTCACCGGCTGGTCCAATGGTGGCCGTTACCACATGCTTGTTATGCTTCCGATAAATTAATTCCCGCGCATTGCGGGTGGTTTTTTCCCCACAAATCCCAGGCATCCCGAATTTCACAATGACCGTTATAAATCCAAAGATATACCGGATGATCGGCTTTGCCTTCAATAATAATCGCGTCAAAACCGGCCCGCTTCATCATCGGCGCAAAATTGCCGGTTGTGCCAAAAGGTAAAGGTATGCACCGGATACCAGACTGGAGACTTACCGGCAACACACCCTTTTGCAGCCTGCATGGCGCCTGTACCATTTAAAGGCCCCCGATGTGAAAATGACTTTATTCTCTGGGTCGAAAGGCTTTACTTCCGGTCCAATTTCATCCCAGTAAATTCTGGCCGCCATCCCTTTTCCACCCAGATACATATCCTGATATTTCTCACTGGAAAAAGTAGTAATTTCCCCTGTCGATAAATTTACACGCAAAATTTTCCCTACATAGCCATATAATTTGTCTGCCATTTTAGTCTACCCCCTCGATGTAGCCTGTCACTACGCCATCTGGATCCGTAAAATAAGTCAATGCGCCAAATGGACAAGATTTTACACATTGTGGATCGCCGCCGCATAAATCACATTTTATCGCTTTCTTGGTTGCTTTATTGTAGGCAATGCGTGGCGGATCATACGGACAATGGTGGATACATTCCATACAGCCGATGCAAAGTTTCTCATCTATCACTCTCGCCCCTGTGACTTTATCTACATAAATGGCATTGCAAAGGACAGTAGCGCATGCATTGGGGATCTACGCACTGCAAAGCAAGGCTTGGCAAGATTATCCCATTCTTCATAACGAATATTATCCACTTTAATTCTGGACAAATTTGGCGCAGCTACGCCCTCTCTGGAAAGGCAGCAAGCAAACACACAGCTAGAACAACCTGCACACATTTTTTCATTTACCAGCAAAAACACCTTTGCTTCTCGGTACGGAAATTGGCAGTGCAAAGATTTTCGTGCAGCGGCAGCGGCAGGCCTTTTGGCATTCCGATTTAAGGTAATCGCCTGTTTCGGACACTTGCTCTCGCAGGTGCCGCACAGAATGCAAGCAGACTTATTTACCTCCCAATGCTTCTCTGCCCTGTTTACAGTAATCGCACTCACTGGACAGTTTCTTTTGCACAAAGACCGCAATAGATACAATTTTCATTCACATAAGGAAAGGCATCTAAGCCTTTCTTCATCTCTTCGGACATAATCCGCCCCCTCTGATTAAACAAAATTTTTTAATTGACTAACAGTCGGTGACCTATAGTCATTATATAATTTGGAGGATAAATCGTCAATGGATTGTAAATATTTCAAATTAATTTGACTTTTCTAGAAAAATTTGTTTTTAATGAGAACGAATGGTAAAGGGGAAATGGGATATGAATCATCGGCAGCAACAAGCGCTGGAAACAAAACAAAATTAATTCATTCCGCAAAAAATTGATGGCTTCACAAAATTATGACAGTATCACTGTGGATCAAATTGTGGCGGATTGCGGCGTAGCCAAAGAACCTTTATCATTATTTTTCGGACAAGGACGAACTGCTTACCCAAATTTGCCATTCTGTATACGATAATTTAAACCAACAGGCAGAAACGTTAACCCAACTCTCCTGCTTAGAAAAAATTGGCTGGTTCATATCAATTGGCATCAGCTAATGTCTTCCTATAATTTACAATTTGCCAGACAGACGGTTCCAATTGTATGCTAATTCTGCGGAAAGCGGAAAAATATGGAGAAAATCTTTCGCAAATGGAAAAGGATTGAAATTTTACAGAAGTATCTTACGGAAGCGGTACAGCAAGGCGAGCTAAAACCAAGTACGCCAGTGCCAATATTAGCCAAAGCTCATAAGTTTACGATGCAGGTTCCACGCTTTATCATTGTATGCATGAGCATGATTTTGACGTATTGGCTTGGAACCAAGATTTTATGCAGCATATTTTTCACCCTCTTTACAGCCCTATCTTACAGTCCCATTTAAGGTTATCGCAGAATCTTGTTTCGTAACGTCATATTTAACGGATATGCTCGCCTGCTTGAACTCCATATCCTGTATTATTACCATAGCAAATAGATGGCTCTCGTTCCAGCTTTATCTGGACAA
>VOFC01002104.1_pt1 | contig 33227 bp, 52 predicted proteins | sample 5384161 | NCBI WGS metagenome assembly VOFC01 (sample SAMN12384722, study PRJNA508395) | human gut metagenome | isolation source: healthy gut B | host: Homo sapiens
TCGCACATCAGTAAAAAGTTAGCATTTCCACCAAAAGCTGCTATTGACAAACCAGAGCGGTCTGTATTTTGGTATGTGGATGCATTGTTTTTAAAAATAGTAGACGGCTCATCTTTTGTCTCAAAAGGTAATCAGTTTATTATTCTCCCCAAAACATTTTTCAATGATGTTATCGAATCCTGTAAACCATCTACATTATCATAATCTTTATCTCCTGTCAGCCATATTACCGCTGTGGGATTTGCATTGGCTGATAATGTTTGAACTGCTTGAGCTGCTTTTTGCAGTCCAACCTGTTCTATATTACTTGCAGTATCTTCACCGCTCTGCTGCGGCATGTTATTGATTGCATTTAAAAAATCTGTAGATGTAGAAACCACATCGGATATATAAGGTTCGGTGTTATCACCGTAATAGGCAATAATTTGTGCTTAATTTGGCATATCATATGCATCCAGCAAATTTGCACCTCTGAAATTTGTTTGCATAGCACTGACCAAATTTTTGACAGTAGTGCTGTATGCAGCCTTTGAAGCATCTACAAGAAAAATAATGTTGGAACCGGTTTCCTTTTGACCGGATTAACAGTATAAATGATTTCTGCTTTTGTAAGCTCACTATTTAAAAATTTTACTTGGGAGGTTACTTGAGGCGTACTGCCGTTTACCACATCTTCTTCGGTTTGCTCTGTTGCTGCAAATACTCCCGAAACGGGCAACAGGCCAAAGACCATAATCAAAGCCATGAACAGTGCCAACGGTCTTTTCCTGACGGTATGTCCCTTTTTCATTTCTGAATCTCCTTTCTGCATCTTAACAATTCCCTTTTGAATTTTGCGGCCGTGATTTATTATCACCTCCTTTCGTTTGCTTGACCATATGTAAAAAAGCACAGTAAATCCGCACGTGTTTTACGCGCCGACTTACTGTGCTTTTTGCTTTCTATTTTTGTATACCAAAACAGGCAGACCAAACCTCTGTCTGTCTGTCTGTCTGTCTGTCTGTCTGTCTGTCTGTCTGTCTGTCTGTCTGTCTGTCTGTCTGTCTGTCTGTCTGTCTAATTGTCACAGTTTTAGTCATCTCCTGTCAAGCACTTTTTTAAATTTTTGTCTAATTATACTTTTACAAAAAACCTTTAAAATAGAGGAAAATACTTGAATTTTTATGATATATTGCGTTATAATACTGCTTAAATTACAAAATATTACTGTTTTGTAAAAGTATACTATTGCAGATATATCTAAATTGATTTCGGACAGCACCCAAAATGTTTTATTAGGAAAACTTAATATTCCATTTGCCCAATTTTCCCGGAAGTGGAAAAGGTCTTTTTTTGATTTGCTGAGAAATTTTTTCTTTTCCTTAGTTTCCTGTTCCCTCTTCCAACCCACAATTTTGTCTCTTGAAATCTTTGAAAGAGGTTCGGAACACAAATATCAATCTTGCATAATTGATTTCATGGTTGTACCTGAAATGAAGTGACAGTTCCAACAAAGTAATACATATTGTTTCTTTTCTGAGCTAACATAAATTTTTTTTTCATCATTTGGATAATACTAAACATATGATAAAGATGAAGAGGTGTATCATATGAAACAACAACATTATCCATTCAATTGGAGCCGCTCCTTACAGTTATGACGCATTGGAACCGTTTATTGACCAATCCACATTACATTTTCATCATGATAAGCATTTGCAAACGTACGTAGATAATTTAAACAAAACATTGGCTCCATTTCCTCAACTGCACAACAAAACCTTAGAGGAATTACTTTTGCAATTTAGACGATATACCGGCAGATATCCGTACTGCGGTTCAAAACAACGGTGGTGGTGTGTATAATCATCAGCTGTATTTTTGCCTCCATGCATAAAAGCAATTCCGTCGAAAATCATCCACACGGTGAAATTGCTGCAAAAATAGCAGAATACTTTGGATTTTACGATGTATTCAAAACAAAACTGAAAGAAGCCGCACTGGGACAATTTGGTTCAGGATGCTTGGCTTGTATATGACAACGGCAGTTTGGAAATTGTAAAACTCCCAATCAAAACATTCCGCCCATACACTGTAAAAGCCTCTGTTACTGATTGATGTTTGGGAACACGCATACTATCTGGACTATCAGAACAGACGCAACGCTTATATTGACAGTTTCTTTTCTGTGATTAACTGGAACAAAGTAGAAGAACGTTTGCAGTCTTATATGGAAAAATAAAAACAATCCCTTCCCGTTTTGGGAAGGGATTGTTTTTATTCTGCAAAAGTTCTGTGGATAAATAACGTTCGCCTGTATCAGGAAGCAATACGACAATGGTCTTGCCCTGATATTCGGGACGATTAGCAACTTGGGTTGCGGCCCAAAGAGCTGCACCGGACGAAATGCCTACCAGCACCCCTTCCGTATGAGCAAATTCTTTTTCCTGTTGCCATGGCATCTTCATTCTCTACAGGAATAATTTCATCATAGATAGCAGTATTTAACGTATCGGGAATAAAGCCCGCACCAATACCCTGAATTTTATGAGGACCCGGGGTACCTTTCGAAAGTACCGGAGAAGAAGCAGGTTCCACCGCTACAATGTGTACATTTGGATTCTGCTCTTTTAAATAAGCACCAACACCGCTGATGGTACCTCCTGTGCCGATACCCCGCAACAAACACATCTACATTGCCATCGGTATCGTTCCAAATTTCAGGACCTGTTGTTGCTTGATGCACCGCAGGGTTGGCAGGATTTACAAACTGTCCCGGAATAAAGCTGTTTGGAATTTCCATAGCCAGTTCTTCTGCTTTTGCAATAGCGCCTTTCATACCTTTGGCACCTTCGGTCAGAACAACTTCCGCACCATACGCTTTTTACCAGATTTCTTCTTTCAATGCTCATGGTTTCCGGCATAGTTAAAATAACGCGGTATCCTCTGGCTGTACCCACGGCTGCCAAACCAATACCTGTGTTACCGCTGGTAGGTTCAATAATAACAGAACCTTCTTTTAACTGTCCTTTTGCTTCTGCATCTTCAATCATTGCTTTTTGCGATACGGTCCTTTACGCTTCCTGCCGGATTGAAATATTCCAGCTTTGCAAGAATTTTTGCATTTAACTTATGTTTTTTTCGTAATTGGTTACTTCCAATAACGGTGTACCACCGATGAGTTCTGTAAGACTTTTTATAGATGTTGGCCATTTTGCCTGACTCCCTTCAATATACAATTCATGATTCATTCGTGATATTGCAGCCTGAACATCGCATACGTATGTTCAGACAAAGCGTAAACATACGCATTATGCTCACCTCTGTCTTAATGTTTACTATTCATACTATTTTAGTACTGTATAGAGTGTACCCCTTTTTGAAAAAAAGTCAACCAAAAATCCATAAAAAATAGTTTTTTTTTCCTAAATATCAAGATTGTATCTCCATGTTACATTTGGCCAAATATCGTTTCATCATCATGCGAATGCTGTCTGGACTGTTGCCTCCCCCTATCTCTGCTGCTACCTGCACCCAAGTATGGCCTTGTATGAATCTCAAAAATATAATCTGGCGAATCATACTATCATCAATGTGTAAAATATATAAAATCAATTTTTGTATTCCTGAATGCTTTTTTTTTCATGCATTGCTCTATTAACTGTTTGCATCGTTCTATTTCCTGCAATGTTTCGCTGTCCATTGACTGCAAACAAATATTCGGTATATTAGGAAGAAAGATTTGCTGTATTTCTACTGCTTTTTCCAATTCTTCCAACCGTCTTTGTTCCACCGCAATTTCTTTTTCTTAAATATAGTAATTGGGATAAGTCATGTAATGTCATTGGTGTGCTCCTTTAAAATTTAAAATACAGAATTCTGTAATTATATTATATCAGAATTCTGTATTTTGTCAATTATAAAAAAGAATCGTGCTAACAGAATGCTGTATCTTATTCCAATACATCGATTGCATTTTCAAACATGGGCTCTTGCTTTTAACTTTTATACATAGATTCATAACTGACTGCTGTTTCTTTGTCGAGAGGATATTGAAAAGGTATATACAAAATGGATAAATCAAGAGGAACAGGAAAACCAATCTCGTTATTTTCTTCTGTCAACGCAATTACTTTTTTCTTTGCTGTACTCCTCTCCTGTTTTTGCCATTTCCGCTTCCAGCTGCTCTTTGACTTCTTTCTGCCTTCAATCAGGGATTCTCTTTCTTTTTCCTGCTGCCTGTAACTTTCATCTGTATAACTTTTTACCGTTACTTCAATACCGTCTACCATAGAGATACTATCTATACGATGATATGTGGTTTTCACACCTTTTCCGTTGATAAGTTCTTTTTCCAGTGCCATGTTCTTTCCTCCTTATGTTGTTCTTTTCCATATGTAACACGCAATGTATGGCTGTACAATGCCAGTCTCGCTCGTATCGCCTGTTGACGAAGCCTGTGCTACATCGCGGGTGTTTGCCGATGCTTGAATCCCTGCATTTACGCCTGCCTGTGCACTGCCTTCATACGCATAGGTACCATAACTTGATGTAGAGTATTTATACGCTTGTATCATATTATCGTCAGAACCCACAGCAGTACCGTAGTAACCTTTATATCCAATCTTGAATTCGTGTCTTTCGGTTTTCTTGCCGCCTGTTTTTTCTACTGTATTAAAGTCGTTGTCGGCAGTATTCACTCCTACAGGGACACGACCGCCTCCCCAGGCTGCCCATGTGCCACCATAAAGTGCGCCCGGATTTGTAGAAACCGTTGTTTCAAACAGACTGCCCACAGGATGCGATGCCAAAAAGATTGCGCTTGTTCCGATGTCCTCCACTGTAAGTGTAATATTACCTGTTAACGCCTTACCATTGATAGTTTGGTTTTGTAGGTACTGCGCCCACCTCTTCTGCGGTCGGCATTTGTATTAATTTACCGCTTTCGTTTAAACCTGCCACACCGTTCGCCTGATTTCGTTCTGAGCTTGCAATCGCACTGACATCCTGCGCCATTAATGTAATATTGCCTGACAATGCTTTTCCGTTGATAGTGGTTCCCACAGAAACCGCACCTATGTCATTGGCAGTTGGCATTTGCTGTAATTTACCGCTGCTGTCCAGTCCTGCAATTCCGTTTGGCTGATTTTTTTTTGCTCAAAAATTGCCTCTTCTACCAATTCTCCTGCTACTTGCGCCATTTGTTCCACAGCTTGATTTGCTCTGTCCGCTGCTGTATTTGTTTGACTGACTGCTGCTTGTACAGCAGTTTGAGCCTCTGTTACTGCTTGCTGTAATTGTTCGTCTCCATTGTCCAGCCAGTCGTCCACACTTTTGCATTTTATGTAAGATTTCTTCATCTTTTACGGCCAGCCAATCTTTCATTTGACTTTGCATCTGTTGGGATAACGCATCAAAAGCATCATCGAATTCATTTAGTTTTTCGTTTAAGACTTCAGTTACAGTGTCTATCAGTCCGTCCGCTTCTTTTAGTGCTTTTTTAACAATAATGTAAATTCATTGCTGCTTTCTATTGCTTTATCATCTTCCAAAGAACGGTCAATGATAATCGTTAAACCCAAAATTTTTAACAGAGAACCGTTTTTATCTATAATATGAATTTCACAATCGCAAATCGTACCTGCCACAGCACTCATTTGAGATGTTAATTCTACTGAAATCAAACCGTTTTTTGCGTCAAGAATTTCACAGGTATTATATACAATGGTTTTGTCGGGTTTGGTCATATAAATCGCCGCTGTTTTTTTCTGAAATATCCAACCGTTTGTCATGGTCATACAAAGACACTTCAATCCATCTGGCAGCAATCTCTCCTTGTACTGCCGTAACTACCGCATGTGCGTTACGCCAGACATTTAAGCATACCTTTTTTGATGTCATAGTTTCCTCCTTTATGTAATGTTATGATAGTTCCATTTTTACTTTATCAAAATAGACAAGAACAAATCGAACAACTGAGATTTTGTTCATAAAATTTCCAAATATATTTTCATATTCCTTACGTAATGTTCAAAAAATGTCCATAATCTAGGATTAAAATAAAATCATTCCAAGAAGGAAAGGTAACATTACAATTACCTGAAATAATCGAAACTGCCCGCGTTATGGATTGGTCGGAATACCGGATCATAGCCAGAGCAGACCAAAAATTCTTTCCATACGGAAATTCATATATATCATATTCTCATACTCCTCCTAAATGCCGCTGTAAAGCGGTATTTTTTGTTCTCATCATGAAATCGTTTCGATGTTTGATACATATTACAAAGAAACAACAGCTATTTGTAAATTTGTTTTGAAAATAATTACAACCTCTTTTTATCATGTGGCAGATATTCGTAAAAATCACGGTGTCAGTAAAAGCATTATCGTTGCCAAAACAGTTTTGAAATTGAATGTATATTATAAAACAAATCTTGTAATTTCCTCTTGTATGTATGAAAACGAAATAACATGGAAAACAGTAAACATTGCCAACCATATTTTAATTATTTCCTGTTCATACTATAAACGGAGGTAATCAACATGCAGGAACTTTTTTTATGTTTATCAGAGTTACTGGACCAAGATTTGTCCAGCTATGAATATTTTCATTCTTTGCCCTTGGAAGTTCAAAAGAAAATTGAAGAAAGTGATGTCAATTCATTTGCGGATATGCAGCAGATAGCTGAAAAAATAAAATCGGAACAAACACAAAAAAAAAAAAAAACCACACACCGTATGGTGCGTGGTTTTCTATTATAAGACGCAATTTAAGAATTCTTTTTGTTCTTTGTTCTCTTGGATTTGCGAAAAATGCTTTTGCGGGACCTTCCTCCACTTTATAACCGTCTGCCATAAATACCACACGGTCACTGACATCACGCGCAAATCCCATTTCATGGGTAACCACAATCATGGTCATACCGCCGGTTGCCAATTCCTTCATGACCTGCAATACGCCGCCTACCATCTCAGGGTCCAAAGCGGAAGTCGGTTCGTCAAACAGCATCAAATCCGGTTCCATTGCCAAGGCGCGCGCTATGGCAACACGTTGTTTTTGTCCGCCTGACAGGTTGACCGGATATTCGGCTGCTTTATTTTTTTAATCCAACACGGTCCAGCAATTCCAAAGCACGAACGTGTGCCTGTTCTTTTGACATCAGTTTCAAATCCACAGGGGCCAACATGATGTTCTTTTCTACGGTCAAATGAGGAAACAGATTAAAATGCTGAAATACCATGCCGATATGCTGTCTTAACTTGTTGATATCCGCCTTTTGTCGGTAATTTCTTTTCCATCTACCACAATGCTGCCTTTGGTCGGAGTTTCCAATAAATTGATACAGCGCAAAAACGTACTTTTACCGGAACCGGAGGGACCAATCAAACTGACAACTTCTCCTTGTTTTACGGTCATGTCAATGCCTTTTAATACTTCCAGTTTTCCGTAGTACTTATGCAAATCAGTTACCTGTACCTTTGAGTTTTCCACGGCGCAGCCTCCTTTCTACCACAGCAGACAATGCTGTAAGCAAAGATACCAAAATTAAATAGTAAATTGCCAAAATCAAGTATGTGTTAAAGCTTTTTCCAAGTTTTGCGCCACAATGGCCTTACCCACTTTTGTAAGCTCTGCCAAACCAATGACGGATAGAATGGAAGAATCCTTCAGAGTAATAATAAACTGATTAATTACGGAAGGAATAACGATTCTGGCAGCCTGCGGCAAAAATGACTTTCTGCATGGTTTTCATATAAGGCAAACCGAGAGAACGTGCTGCTTCCATCTGCCCCACATCCACAGCTTCAATACCGCTTCGGAAGATTTCAGACAAATAGGCGCCTGCATTCAAGGTAAGCGTAATGATACTTGCTACCTCTACAGGCATGGTAAATCCAAACAATTTCGGAATACCGAAGTAAATCATAAATGCCTGTACAATTACAGGTGTACCGCGAATAACCCACAAATATACTCTTGTAATGGCATGCAGTACTTTATACTTGGAAAGACGCAGCGCACAGAACAACAGTCCCAATACAACCGCAAATACCAATGACACCGCTGTAATCCATAAAGTTACGCCTGCTGCCTGTACAAAACGCGGAAAGGTAGTTCCAAGCAGTGTAAAGAAGTTAACACCTTCATTGGATTCCACATTTGCCGCTGTACCGTCACCGGAAGAAATGTAGCTGTCTAAAATACGCTGATATTCTCCGCTGGCCTTTACATTTTCCAAGCCGTCGTTGAACATTTGAAGCAACTCTGCGTTTTGTCTTTTTTTACACCAAGGCCGTAAGAAGAACCTGCTTCTTTTTCACCCACCAACTTTAGTCCGATGTCTTGGCTGATTGCATAACCCAACACAGGGTAATCTTCAAAACAAGCCGCAGTATTGCCAAGCTTTACATCTTCATACATATTGGCGGAATCATCGAACGTAACAACGGAAAAACCGTATTGTTCGGACAGTTTATTTGCTAAAGTGGCACCTTCCGTACCGACTTTTACCGCTACTTTTTTCCTCTTAAATCTTCATAACTTTGTATGGAATCGTTTTCCTTACTTACTGCCATGGAGATTCCCGAATCAAAGTAAGGGGTGGAAAAATCCATCTTCTTTTGGCGCTCTTCCGTAATGGAACAGCCTGCCAAAAATGCCGTCTGCTTGTCCCGATTCTACCGCTTGCAATGCTGCGTCAAATCCAATGGCACGCGCTTCATACTCAAAGCCTTGGTCTTTTGCAATTGCTTCCAGTAATTCTACATCAATACCCACACGGTTGCCCTGACTGTCTTCAAATTCAAACGGAGCAAACGTTGTATCCATTGCTATGATATTTTTTTTCCCGTACCGTTGCTCTGTTCTTCGTTCTCGCTTGCAGCGGCAGCGCTAAAGCAGGAAAAAACCGTTATCAGCATCAACAACAGCGCCGCCAAAGAAAACACTTGTTTTGTTCTGTTTTCTTTTTTTGCATGCCCACTCATCACTCCCTAACAAAATGAAATACTTTCTATGGTAACCAAACATATTCCCTCAGATGTTTGGAAAAAAAAAAAACGTTATATTCCGTTTAACACAACAAAAGACCGGGACAACTCCCGATCTTTTTTACATATACACGGAAAATCTCAATTTATTATACCGAATCACCGGTTTTTCTGTCAATTAAAAATATATTTGTCCTATTCTTTGACAAAACAGTTTTGATTGATATCTGAAATTGTCAGCAGACAAAGCGGCTCACGGGCAAAGCGAATGCGATTCTGATATAAAACGTACAACGGGAAATGAAACAGCGCTGATATCTATCCGCAAAGAAGGTTTCATACAACACAAAAACTCCCTACCAAGCCTGTTTTGAACTGTCAATTTTCCTTTTGGAATTATTCTGCCTTTTCCTGTAACAACCGTCATATTTCAAAAATCACCATACAATAATTTGACATATCCCCTCCGCACTCTCGGTTGCTGCCGCAGACAAGATAAGCGCTAACGTCTTGCTTGCAAAAATACACTGAGCTCAAATACAAAATGTTCCAAACTCTGTTTGGATGTATCAAAAAAAAACCTGCAATCAGCACCGTAAATTCTCTCACAAAAACAAAAGAGTCCGAACGCAAAGTGCATTCGAACTCAATTTGGTGCTGGTAGCCAGACTTGAACTGGCACGGTATTGCTACCGAGGGATTTTAAGTCCCTTTGTGTCTGCCGATTCCACCATACCAGCGTGGAACGTTTGTTATTATATCATAAGTAAATTACAAAAGCAAGCATTTTATTTTGTAATTTTTTTTTTCTTTCGGACAAAAGTACATGGGATATGGTACATTCATATGTATTATCACATGTTCGTTTTTCACGCCTCAATCGTTGATGCCCGGAATACGAATATTGTATTTGCGGTAATATTCCTTTGTTTCGTCAACCCTGTAAACTTCACTTTTATGCTTCTCCCACAGCATGGTGAGAGGATAAAGATTAATCAAATTTCGTTGCTGCTCTCTTTTTGAGATTCATCAAAAATAAGCTGCATACCCAAATGTAAATGCGGAACCTCAATATTATTGGCATTCTCTTTTGTACTGTAACCTGTGTGTCCAACATATCCGATGACATCGCCCGCTTTTTACCACTTTGCCTTCTTCAATGCCTTCCGCATAAGGACGATTTTGACGCAAATGTGCGTAATAATAGTATCTGGTACCGTCAAACTGCGTATTCCCAAACGCCAGCCTCCGTATTGATTCCAGCCGACCGCTTCCACAATACCCGATTCAATCGCAATGACGGGCGTGCCTGTTTGCGCCATCAAATCATGCCCCAAATGCTGCCTTTTGTAGCCGTAAGTACGTTGAGCACCAAAATCATCATAATGCTCAAAGGGATAATTTTTAGCAATGGGTGAATAAGCAATCAAACCGTATTTGTCCTGCCAAACCGTTTCTCCGTTTTCTGATGTTGTTTCTATTTGATAATCACCTACCATTCCACCCAGTACCGCAGTGTATGCTTTGCTGTAATAGGCATAATACTGCATTCCTTCTGAGAGAGATTCCATTGTTTCTCCCGACTGAAGTTTATCTACTAATGTATCCATGTCAGAGCTTTGATATTTTGAAAAATCTCCGCCGTATTTGGCTCCCAAATATGCCAGTAAATCAATCCAGCTGATTTTCACTTCCGCGTTTTCTTCATGGCTCTTAATGTCAATTTGCAGCGCTTTTTCCAGAGCCGCGTATGTGACATTAAATTCCACATACTTGATAAACTCTTTCTTTTTCCTCTGTCTGTGATTCTGTGGTCTGTGATTGCACAGATTCCTCAACATTAGATTCCCCGGCCGACTCCTGTATGGACTCTGCCGAGGTACTCTGTGATAACGATTCCGTTTGCATATCGGACACTGTGTATTGTCCCGTACAATAGATACCTGCAACAGTTCCGCCAATGGCGCCGCACACCCGATACAAACAACGGAAGCGATGATAATTGTTTTACGTTTGAAGTTGAATACCATGTAATAATCCCCCGCTTTGTTCATTCTTATGAAGCAGCGGGGGAAAATATTTCTTTATTTACAAATCATCTGCATCTTGTACGGGAGCTTCATCGTCATAGGTCATTCCCGTATAACTGCCCAGCACGTCGGAATAAATGGGACCTTCTGTGTTGGAAAATGCTTGTGTATGGTCACATTTCCCACCGTGGCTTGTTCCGCTTTGCGTCTGATGCAGCGTTGCCGCAATATTTTTAATTCGTTTCATTTTCAAAGATGTTTTCCATGTTCACCGCGTCTGTAATGTCTCACCTTTCATACCTCCGCACACCAATCAAAATAGGCAAAAAATTGCTCCCTCCTTATTATAAGTAGGAGCAAAGCAATTATTACTGTTCTATTGATTTTTCGGCCAATATTGCCCTGATAAATCTTTGATGACTTCCGATGCCAATATCAAGCCCGCTACAGGCGGTACAAAAGATACGCTGCCGGGTGTTTGACGTTTTGAGGAATCTTGTTCCACTTCGGCATCTTCTTCCCGCTTTACGGGAACTTCTTTGGAAAACACCACTTTTAGCTTCGGAATGTCTCGTTTTTCAGCTCCCTGCGCATCACTCGGCACAGCGGACAGACTGATGTTCGATAAATATCCGCAATTTCAAATTGTGTGGGATCAATTTATTTCCCGTTCCCATACTGCTGATGATAGGAATCTTTTTTTCATGGGCTGTTTGCACCAATGCCAGTTTTGCGGAAATCGTATCAATGGCGTCCACAATATAATCGCAATCATTGAGAAAAGCAGTATCGGAATCTGCCAAAAAAATTCTGTTTTGACCGCTACATCCGCTTGAGGATTGATGCTCAAAATCCGCTCTTTCATCATCTGTTTTATATTTTCCCACCGTCTGCATCGTTGCAATGATTTGTCTGTTTAAATTGGTAAGCGAAATGGTATCATGGTCTATCAAGCAAAATGCTCCCCACACCGCTTCTTGCCAACGCTTCCACCACAAATCCGCCTACGCCGCCTATGCCAAAAACTGCAATCTTCTTTTTTGTTTTAATTGTTTCACTCCTGCTTTTCCCATTAAAAGTTCGGAACGAGAAAATTGATTGAGCATACTGCAACTCCTATCACTTGGTAGTATTGTACTACTCACTGTAATGGTTCTTTTTTTTATTTTGTCAAAAATTCTGCGAAATAAACACAGCGTAATTCAAATAAAACGCAGAACATAAAATATTTCCAACATTGGAATAATTCCGTACTGAAAATGCTCAACTTCTGTCTTTTTTATCGAAAATCATAGATTATAATTATAAAATACGCGAATAAAAATTACATACGCAACTATCTGTCTTTTTTAAGAGATAACGTGGTATACTAATCGAAGATAAAAAAATGAGGTGTATGAACATGTACTATTTGGGAATTGACCTTGGCGGCACCAACATTGCTGCCGGCGTTGTAAATGAACAATATCAAATCATCGGACGCAGCAAAACAAAAACTCACGTCCCTTGCAGTGAAGAAGAAATGTGCAGTCAGATTGCCTTTGCCGCACTTTCTGCTTTGGAAGATGCAAACATTGCTATAAACGAAATTGAATGGATTGGTATTGGCAGCCCCGGTTCCATTGACCGTACCAACGGCATGATTACCTTTTCCAGCAATCTGCACTTTCACCAATTTCCGCTGGAGCGACTACTCAGTGAAAAACTTTGCAAAAAAAGTCATCATTGAAAATGACGCCAAGGCAGCCGCTTACGGTGAATTTTTGGCAGGTGCCTTAAAAAATGCAAACAATGCCCTCGCCATTACATTGGGAACAGGTGTTGGATGCGGCATTATTATCAACAAACAAATTTACAGGGGTTCAAATGCTTCTTCGGGAGAAATGGGCCATATGGTAATAAAACACAACGGCCGTCCATGCAAATGCGGCAGAAACGGCTGCTGGGAGCAATATGCATCGGCAAACGGATTAAAGCAAACCACAAGAGAAATGATAGAAAATCAGCCCGAACATGCCGCACATTTGCTGGAACTGATTGGTCATGATTTGAATAACATCAGCGGACGTACTCCATTCCAAGCCATGCGAGACGGTGATATGCTAGGTACAAAAAATATGCAATGCGTATATTGAAATGCTGGGCTGCGGATTGATTAATGCTGTTAACATCTTTCAGCCGGACATTGTATGTTTGGGTGGAGGCGTATGCAACGAAGGAGAAGCGTTGCTGGAACCTTTGCGTAAATTAATTGAAAAAGAACGATATCCTGTAGAGCAATCGCATCCCTTTACGCTTTGCAAAGCACAACTGGGAAACGATGCTGGTATCATTGGCGCTGCATTGTTGGGGTTAGAAACGTACGATAAATAACAATTATAAAAATAATTCGTTTTCTTTTCTTTTCGCAAATAGAGGTTTCATTTTTTCAGAAACCGCACTCAGCATTTGTTCATTAAGATGCCTTGCTTTGCTTGGGCAAACTTGAATACACCTCATACATGAAATACATTGTTCCTCCTTCGTTTGATTTGGCGCGTCAAATGGAATTGCATGTACCGGACATAGTTTTGCACATAAGCCGCACATTGTGCACAAATCAGATGCTGTAGGATGAAATGGCACTTCTTTTAATTCTTTATAAGGATGATTACCTTTCACTTGTACTTCTGTTAAAATCGAAGCATCTATTTTTTCTTTTACTTCTTTTGCAAATCTTTTTAATTGGTTCATGTCATCCATATCAGGTCTGCCGGAGGCAAATTGATGCATAATGGAATGTTCTGCAATTGCAGCAACACCACCAATACAGGTAAATCCCTGTGATTTTACAACATCAAATAATTCTATGAGTGTATCATCGTAATCTCTATTTCCATAGGATACCACCAAAATAGCGGATGCACCATTTCCCTTGAAACCATTGATACGCTCTACAGCCGTACGAGGAACCCGTCCCCGTAAGATGGCACTCCTATCAAACAAATGTCATTTTCTGAAAAAACTCTCTCCGGAATTGGGTCAGTATACTCACACAAATCAATCTCTTGATAGATTCCTATTCCTTGAGCTAACGTATTTGTAATATTTTTTTTGTTCCCTGTGTTGGACTAAAATAAATAGAATAGATACTCATTGTTTCATGCACTCCTTGCTTACTTTATTACATAGCATTAACATCGGTTCTGCTTGTTGCCAAAATTCAATTACCGGCTTTACCGTTGTGCTTTTAAAATCAATATAATAATAATTTTTCGTTCCCTCTCTCCGTCTGGAAATGATACCTGCATCTAACATGATTTTTAAATGGTGTGAAACTGCAGAGCGAGATATATGTCCCATTTTTGAATATCTCCCACCCGAATTCCTCCTCTTCCGCCGGTCTGAATTAATATTAAAAATATTTCTTGACGAACTTCATCCCCAATACAGTCATAATCGGGCAAGCCTTTTTGTAATTTTCCAAAAATCGTTTCCGCAATTGTTCAAACTCTTGATTCAATGAAATACCTCCAACGACTCATTTCTGTAAACCATTATAATTATTCAAGAAATAAATACAAGTTCGGTCCTGAAAATCGAGTTCATTCGGCAGACAATAACATATGGTCTGTTTTCTCAAAACAACCATTTTAATGATTTGATAAAACAAAAAGACAGGTTCTCTTTTACAGAAAACCTGTCTTTTTTATTTATGATTATTCAGCTTTTTTTTTTCTTGCAAAAAAGAACAGTGACTGCCATAGCACCTGCTGCCAATACAGCAACAGCAATCCACATTACGGTATTGCTGCTGTCTCCTGTTTGAGGAGAATCCATTTGTTGACCTTTGAGAAGGTGTTTGCTGAGAAGAAGCGCCCAAAGCTGAAATTACAGTGTCTTCCAATGTAATCTCTTGTGTAAGTGCTTCATCTTTGAAATATTTGCCGCAAGCTGCGCAATACCAATACTCAATATTGCCCGCTTCGGTTTCGGTTGCCGGTTTTGCTTCTACTTTTTCAGCTTGATGTCCTGCTTTACTACGGTATCTCCCGAAGTAATTTCTGTTGTCAATGCTGCATCGCTGAAGTAGCTGCCACAGTCAGGGCAATACCAGTATTCGATATTACCGTCTTCTGTGCAGGTTGCAGCTTTGGCTTGTACATGTACTGCCTGATGTGTATGTACTACCAAATTTCCGTTTTCATCGGTATCCAACTGAATATTTTCGGAGTTGTTTTCCACAGTAGGAGCGTCATTATCCGGATTGGAAGCTTCAGGAACAATTAAAATTTTGTCAGCTGTACTGCTGTTATCAGTAAATGTTAAAGTTGCGCCCTCTGCAAAAACAAGAGTGGCATTTCCGTTTTTATTATCCAAGTTCATACCGTACCAAGAATTGTCTCCTGTTACAACAGAGAAGTTTCCGCTTACAGTGACATCGGAGCCGTTTACAACAAGCGGAGCGCCTGATTGTGCATTCTCATGATTCAATGTTACATTGTTTAACTGCACATTTTGAGAACCATAAACATCTAAAGTGTGTTTATTTGCTGTAGTTGCAACTAAGTTTACGTCGTTTAATGTTACATTGTCTGCTTCAATTTTCATCAATTGAATTTGACCTGATGTGTTCATTTTAAAACCATCTGCAGCAGTGATGGTATGACCGTTTCCGTTGATGGTAACGTTGTCAATTCCGTTGATGTAAACTTCTTCGCTTACCTCAATATCGCTCATCAATTCAATTGTTGTGCCGGGTTTCAGCTTATCCATGATTTGTTTTACAAATTCTGTTTTGTTGTCTACTTTAATGGTAAAGCCGTTTAATACAACATTGTCGCCGGAAATACCAGGAGCCCAAGCATAACCGTTTACATCATCGTGGTATCCTGCATATTCATTGTTGGTAAAGTCTTGTACCATTGTTTGCGGTTACGGTACCTGTTGTAACAGTACGAGCGTTAATCCAAGAATACAAAGTTACATTTTCCAAAACAGTGTTGCCATCTGCTACATTAATATAAATGGAACCGCTGTTTTGTGTTCCGTCATCCTTGGCCAAGGCAAGACATTCTACATTGCGCAAAGTCAAATTTTTGCCATTGCCAATCAACTCAAGCACCTTATTGCAGCCCTCATAGTAGGAATTATAATTGCCTTTTAAATTTACATTTTCAATGGTAACGTCAGAACCACCGACTGTAATTAGATTTTGACCGTTCCAGTTGCCTGTATTTGGGTCATAAGTACTGGTAATGGTAACATCACCCATACCTTTAATTGTGATGTTGTTTGCATGAATTGGAAAAATAAATCCTTTTTCCACGCCGTTTATGTTAGCAACATGTTCCAAACAACCATTGCCCACATCATAGGTTCCTGCAGCAAGTTCCCATGTTTGTCCGTCTTTTTGGTTGTTAATGGCATCAATCAATTCCTGTGAATTTGTAATTTTACGACGTCCCCTTCTTCTGCCGCCAATGCAACAGCAGGAATCATACAAAATACCATTGCAATTGCCACAAACAATGACAATAACTTGTATTTTTTTGTTTTGTGTTTCAAAACAAAACCCTCCTCCTTTATATGGCAGATGTGCTTTTCTCATATTCTGCCTATCGTATTCTTGCCTTTTGTCATACACAAGGTAAAGCAACTTTCCATTTTCAAAGCAAAAGACACCTTTTTAAAAATATAACTTTATAAACAAATTGTGCCGATACTGTTTGGTGTTACAATATCGGCCCAAATCGTATAAAAATTCCCTCTCCTTCCATTTATAATTTGTTTAAGTGTACTTTTACAAATTTGGAAATATAAAGAATATACCTTCTATAAAAAGTACCATAAACTATTGAAAAATAAGGAAATTTATACTATAATTATAAATCAAGGAGAGTATCATACCTTTTCACAAAAGTACACTTTAAGAGATTTTCATCTTTGTAAAAGTACACTTTTCTGAAGTGTTTTAAATTCGAATTCGGTATACGATAAACATTCTTTAATAAAAACCTGTTTCATTCTTTTTTTTCAATTTTCACCGCTTTTTGCATAAAAGGTTCCAACTGGCATTTCACAGGCATTTGCTGCCTGCTGAAGTGTCATTTTTATTGCGCCAATCTTGATGTACCTGATTAAAATTATCCGGCAGCGGACGTTCCGGTCTGCCAAATTTTACTCCTCTGTTTTTGGCTGCCGCAATTTCCTTCCGCCTGCCGCTTTCGGATATTTTCTCTTTCACTGTGCGCTACAAAGGACAAAATCTGCAATACCAAATCTGCTATAAAGTCCCGATTAAATCTTTGCCGTTGCGCGTGTCCAGCAGCGGCATATCAATTACACATATATCAATCTCCTTTTCTTTTGTTAAAATACGCCATTGCTCTTGAATCTCTTTGTAATTTCGTCCAAGTCTGTCAATACTTAAAATGTACAGCAAATCCCCCGGTTTTAGTTTTTTGACTAACTTTTTGTAGTTCGGCCGTTCAAAGTCTTTTCCCGACTGCTTATCTATATATAAGTTTTTTGCCGGAATTTGTTTTTCGTGCATAGCCAAAAAGCTGTCTGTTTTCATTTTGGTCTATACTGGATACTCTGATATAACCATAAATCGCCCCAGTCATATCAATGTATCATCCCTCTTTTTGCTTGATTTTTGCTTTCTGTTGATTCCTATTTGTAAGCAGCGGCAACATGTTCTATTATCTATGAAATATTCTCACACAAAGTATTTTTTGTGTAAAAAATTGACACGAAAAATAAAGAAAAAGGACAAGCAGAATTGACTGCTTGTCCTTTTTAAGAATTATTCCATATATGACATGAAGGAATGTCACATATAATTGGAAGTATCATCTATCAATTTAAAATTTATTTATTCAATCGGATAACTTCTTTTACGGCGGAAACAATGTCCTTTGCCGTCATATGATATTCCTCTTTTAGGAAAGGCATTTTTTCCCACTTGGCCGAATCTATCCTTAACGCCCACAGCTCTGAGCGGAACAGGATATTCTTCCATCAATACCTCACAGACAGCGGAAGTCAAACCGCCAATCACATTGTGATTTTCTGCAACAACCACTGCGCCTGTTTTCTTTGCGGAAGCTACCACAGCGTCGCGGTCGATTGGTTTTATGGTGTGAATGTTGATAATTTCAGCATCAATGCCCTCTTTGTTTCAAAAATTTCGTTTGCTTTTCATGGTTTCCTGTACCATAATGCCGCTGCAGAAAATGGTAACTGCAGTACCTTCCTGAATACAGTCTGCTCCAAACAAATCAAATTTGTAATTGGCGTCGGTAAACACATCATCAATGGTTTTACGGAACATACGGATATATACAGGTCCTTCATAAGCAACAATTTGGGGCAGCGCCTGTTTGAACTGGGCAACGTCCACAGGCTCGTAAATCACCAATTCGGGAATGGAGCGAAGTACACCGATGTCTTCCATACTCATGTGAGTACCGCCGTTAAACTCTGCGGAAATACCCGGGTCACTGCCGATGATTTTTACGTTTTGCTTTGCATAGGCAATGGAAATTGCAATTTGGTCGCAAATTCTGCGGGAAGCAAACGGAGTAAAGGAAGTAATAAACGGAATAAACCGTAACTGCTCATACCCGCGGCAACACTTGCCATATTTTGCTCTGCAATACCAACATCAATTGCACGTTCCGGATATTTTTTTTCTCAGAGGGAACGTACCGTTTGGTTTTGCAAGGTCGGCGTCAATGACAACAATATTTTCGTTTTCTGCCATCATTTCATCTAAACATTCACATAAAGCTTGACGCATTTCCATACTCTTATTCCCCTGATTTCTGCAATTGCAGCTTCCATTTGTTCTTTTGTCATAGGAATACTGTGATTTCCAAAGCCCATTTCTTCGATGAACTTTACACCTTTTCCTTTTACCGTGTTCAAAATAATCATACTTGGCTTGTCTGCTTGTTTTGCCTCTGTAATGGCAGCGTCAATGGCTGCAAGGTCATGACCGTCTTCCAGCTCTATGGTATGCCAGCCGAATGCACGCCACTTTGCGCCAAGGTCGGCAATATCGCAAATATCGCTGACATCGCCGTCAATTTGCATGTTGTTATAATCGGTAAACGCAATCACATTGCTCAATTTTTGTTGTGCACCAAACATGGCAGCTTCCCAAATTTGTCCTTCCTGACTTTCACCATCGCCAATAATAGTGTAGATGGTAGCGCCGTCCTTACGGATTTTGGAAGCCAGTGCAATACCCATTGCGCAGGAAAAGCCTTGTCCCAAGGAACCTGTGGTCATATCAATACCGGGTGTACGGTTCATATCGCAGTGGCTTGGCAAATTGGTGCCGGATTGGTTCAATGTCAGCAGCCAGCTTTTGTCAAAATATCCTTTACGGGCAAGCATTGCATATACTGCAGGGCCGCTGTGTCCTTTTGAAACAATCAGACGGTCTCTGCCTTCCATTTTTGGATTTTTTAGGGTCAATGTTCATGTGTTTTCGTAAAGCACCACCAGCAAATCCACAATGGATAAACTGCCCCCCAATATGCCCTACGCCCAAAGTTCCGATGGTTGTAACAACGTCAGCACGAACATCGGCGCAAATTTGTTTTAAATCTTCCATTTTTACCTCCGTAAACAATGACATATCTTAAAACAGATATGTCTTTTCTTTTCCATCACTTTTCTTGTTGTTCATGTGGATTCCTACATGTTTCTTATTTTTATTATACTGTATCCCTATTGGAAAATCAAACCGAAGGCATGACTAAAATATTGTATCTGTACCGTTATTTTATCATCATTTCTACCAAATCATACTAGAAATGTCTGTAAAACAAATCGTGTCACAAATGGGATACCGTATAAACACTTCATTTATGCGTTTGCAAATTGACTGTGATACAGTTTTGCATAAAAACCGTTGCGTGAAAGCAGGGTTTGGTGATTGCCCTGTTCAATAATTTTGCCTTGTTCCATGACCAAAATGGTGGTGGCATTCTGTATGGTGGACAAACGGTGCGCTACAATAAAGCTGGTTCTGCCCTCCATGATGTTTTGGAATGCCGCCTGCACTTTTAATTCTGTTCTGGTATCAATGCTGCTGGTTGCTTCATCTAAAATCAGCATCGGCGGATTGACCAACATCACCCTTGCAATACAAAGCAGCTGTTTTTGCCCCTGCGAAAGGTTGCCGCCGTCTTCTGCTATGACGGTATCGTAACCGTTTGGCATTTGCATAATAAAGCTGTCTGCAAATGCTGCCTTTGCCGCCGCAATCACTTCTTCGTCTGTTGCATTGGGCTTGCCGTACGCGATATTGTCCCGTATGGTTCCGTGGTACAACCAGGTATCTTGCAGCACCATACCGAATTGACTTCTTAAACTGTCCTTTGTCATGGCGGTTGTGGGAATACCGTCAATGGAAATCGTTCCTGAATTTGCATCATAAAACCGCATGAGCAAATTGATAAAGGTGGTTTTTCCGCATCCCGTAGGACCTACAATGGCAACTCTGTCACCCGGATGGACGTGCAGATTAAAATCTTCTATCAGCTTGGTATCGGGCGAATAGGAAAAGGATAAATGAGAAATATCCACTTCTCCTTTGCAGTGACTGAACGCAATGGCGTCCGGCGCATCTGCCGGTTCCGATGTTTCGTCCAATACTTCAAACAGACGCTCGGCAGAAGCGAATGCGGTTTGAATCTGGGTAATCACGCCCGTTACTTCGTTAAACGGTTTTGTGTATTGGTTGGCATACGTTAAAAACGAGGTAATACCGCCGATGGATATGGAAACGGGAACGCCTGTGATAGCACAAACGGAACCCACGACTACAACGGCGGCATACACAAGATTGTTTACAAACCGTGTGGACGGATTGGACAAAGCGGAATAAAACTGTGCCTTTTGTCCATAGATGCGCAGCTGTTCGTTGATTTCCCGAAAATCACGGAACGCGCGGTCTTCATAATGGAAAGTTTTGACCAGTTTTTGATTTCCCACCAATTCTTCCACATGACCGCTGAGCTGTCCTTGAATTGCCTGCTGTTTGACGAACATTTTATGGGACAGCTTTGCGATAAAGGCTGCAACAAAAATGGACAACGGTGTAATCAGTACCACAACCAAGGTAATCAGCGGACTGATGGTCAGCATAAATATAATGGTGCCCACAATGGTAACAATACCCGTAAAAAACTGAGTAAAACCTTGAAGCAAACCGTCGGCTACCTGGTCCACATCGTTCACCAAACGGCTGATGATGTCTCCATGGGCATGACCGTCCAAATATTTCAGCGGCATGGTATTCAATTTTTGATACGTTTGTACACGCATATCCTGTGTCGTAAGATACGTCAATTTATGAATGCAGTATGCCATAATCCATTGAAAGACCGTAGAAACCACAATGGTTGCGGACAAAATACAAATGGTCTGTAAAATGGCAATATGGTCAACATTGCGGTAACCAATCATGTAATCTACAGCCTGACCCACGAGAATCGGCCCGTACAGCGTCAGTGAGATTTGAATGACTGCACTGACAATAGCCGCAATGAAAAAGCGATTGTACGGTTTGCAATAGCTCATTACCCGCTTTAAGATAGAAAACTTCATACTCTGCACCCCCTTTGATATGGTTTCATTCCAGTTCATCCTCACGCATTTGAGATAAGCAAATCTCTTTATAGATGGGACATGTGTTTAAAAGCTCCCGATGGGTGCCGATTCCCATCACATGCCCTTGGTCCAATACAATAATTTTATCTGCATTGCGAATGCTGTTTGCCCTTTGTGATACGATAATCACCGTCATATTCTGTGTTTCTCTTGCAATTGCCATACGCAATTTTGCATCTGTGGCGTAGTCCAACGCACTGGCACTATCGTCCAAAATCAAAATCTTCGGCTGTCCCACCAATGCGCGGGCAATGGTCAGACGCTGTCTTTGTCCGCCGGAAAAATTGGCTCCGCCTTGACTTACTTCTGTTTGCAAACCTTTTGGCAGCCTGCTGACAAATTCCTCCGCCTGTGCAATGCGCAGCGCCTGTTCCATTTGTTCTTTGGTAGCATGTTCGTTTCCCCATTTTAAATTACTTTCAATGGTTCCCGTAAACAAAACAGCACGCTGCGGCACTACGCCGATTTGCTCTCTTAATTGTTCAAAGGAGTATTGTTTGATATCAATACCGTCCATGTAAATCGTACCCTGCGTTGGGTCGTAAAAGCGTGGAATCAAAGCGGCAACAGTGGATTTTCCTGAACCTGTACCGCCGATGATTCCCCACCGTTTCACCCGGATAAATTTCTGCGGACAAGTCGTACAATGCGCTTTGATGCGCCTGCATATCGTAGGCAAATGATACATGGTCAAACAAAATTTTCGGCGTTTTGCCGTCTGTTTTTACTTCTATTTTTTGTGTGGTTTGCTCCGTCACCGCAGGTTGGGTATCCAAAATCTCAGTTAACTCTGGAAGCGGATGCCGCCGCTTTTGTAAAAGTAACCACCAAATTTGCCACCACGATGAGTGCAAGCAATGTTTGCGTCATATAGTTCACAAGGGCTATGACATTGCCCTGACTGACGCCTCCGTTGTCTACACGGTATCCGCCAAACCATAAAATGGCCACAACAGCCAGATTCATAACGGCATATGTCAACGGATTGAGCAACGCCGTTAATTTACCCACACCAATTGCCGTTTCCGTTTGCTCTGAAGCAGCTTGTTCAAATCGTTTTTGCTCCTCTTCCTGCTTGGAAAAAGCACGAATGACACGAACGCCTGACAGTCCTTCTCTGGATACCAAAGAAATTCGGTCCAGCTTTTTGCGCCTTTTTATAAAACGGTACGGAACGAGACATGACCATGTACAAAATCAGCGCAATGACAGGCGTTGCCACCAGCAAAAATCAGCCCCAATTTCCAGTCGATTAACATGGCGGCAATGACAGCGCCGATTGCCAAAAATGGTGCTCGGATGACCAAACGAATGAGCAGCGCCACCGCCTGCTGTAACTGATTCACATCATTGGTAATACGTGTGATTAAAGACGGTGTACCAAAGCGGTCAATTTCCGCATGAGAAAAGGTATTGATTTTTTCATACATTTGATTGCGTACCGCAGTGCCAAAGCCCAACGAAGCGATGGAGGCGAATTTTTGACAAATCAATGCACTGCCTAAACCAACCGCACCTAAACCAATTAATACGCCGCCCATATGCCAGACATACGTTAAATCGCCCTGCCGCACGCCTTTATCTATGATTAAGGATGTAACAATGGGAACAATCAATTCAAATACAGCTTCTATCAGTTTAAAAATGGGTCCCAGAATCACATAAATACGATATTTTTTTAAATATGGAAGAAAACGGAACATATCACCATTCCTTTATACGCAGTCTTTTCTGTTTAGTATACCATATTTTATCCTTTATCACTAGATAATATCATATTGATATCGTTTGATTTTATATGGTAAAACAAACAGACCTTGTTTTGAAAACAAGGTCTGTATTTCTTTATGAGAATTATTCAGCTGCAAGCTGACCTTTGGGCAACACACATGCAGTTGTGCTGTACAATCTGGCCCACTGTAAACAGATAGGTGGACAAACCGCCCACCACCGCGCATACAATACCTTTTAGGATAATGGCGCCTGTAAAACTCATTGGCGTGAAACCGATTCCCGAAACCAATCCCACAAAAAACGCAGGAACAATGCATGTCAAAGCCAATGTCACAACGGTCAGCAAGACCCATTTATTTTTGGAAGAACCCTGCCTATGCTGTGATGGAATCCATTGCAAGACAGTGCGGGAGCATTTCCTTTTTTCACAGCTCTTGCAATGGTGGGATATGCAATGGCAGCCATGCACAACACCAAAATAAAGGTGGTCAGTGCAAAATCAAAATATAACGAACTTGAGAAAAAAGCACCTTCGTGTTTCATATTCAGCAAGTAGAAAATTCCCGCATTGATTGCGCCATTAATCATACCGTTTCCAATGATGCATTTAGATAGGATATAGCGTTTCATTGTAAGTGGTCTGTGTGTTTTTTCATGATAACTCCTCTTTTCTTCCGTTTATTTCACCATAAAAATATGGTGTTTGGGAATTTTCCCTTTGTACCATACAAGCTCACCATAGATTTTCATCAAAAAAACAATGTCTAAAATTGAATTCACTGTATGGCAAACAACAGTGCTGCTGTATTTCTTAATTCGAGTATATCACAGGAATACAAATTGTCAATCATAAATAAAAAATAGACAAAGTTTGTTATTTTTTATACAATATGCATAGCACCAGTAATATTCTTCTAGTGTATTCCAAAATATTGCAAATGGTTTCTATTTGCAATATTTGACAAAAAACAAGTCAAAGTTTGTGATAATTATCACAATTGTCCGGTACTATTCTTCCCAAATTTAGACATATCACATTTTTGATTTCTCACATAAAAACATTGGCATATCCGCAAAAAATGTAGTATAATGTAAAAACGAAAAAAGAAGGTGTATACATATGATTTTTTCCGTAGAAACGGAACTGGAATTTTTATTAAGAATCGTGTTGTCTATTATTTGTGGTGCCGGCATTGGTTTTGAACGGGAAACACGACTGAAAACCGCAGGTATCCGCACACATATTATTGTATCTTTGGGTTCTGCTCTCATGATGATTATTTCAAAATACGGATTTGGAGACGTTCTGCAGTCAAGTAACATTGGACTGGACCCTTCTCGTATTGCGGCAGGCATTGTAACGGCAGTCGGTTTTATTGGTGCAGGCGTTATCTTTGTCCGCAACCAAACTATCTCAGGCGTAACCACTGCAGCAGGTATTTGGGCAACGGTTGGAATCGGCATGGCAATCGGAAGCGGAATGTACATTATTGGTATTGTTACAACGGTTTTATTGGTGATTCTTCAACTGTTGCTGCACCGCAACAGCAGGGTATTAAAACCGTTTGTTTCCATTCATGTCACATTGTCCGTAAAATCCAATCAAGATCCGATGGAATTGATTCATACCCTCTTCCCGGACAAACGGGTAAAAATTATGGATATTGAAGCCCATAAAACAGATGCTGAATGTGAGGAATCCGATGTAAAATTGACGATTTTAGTACCAAATTCTTATTCTTCCTCCGATATTATGAAGATTTATCAAGCTACCCCTATGTCAAGCATATTGATTTTTAACGGAACATCGAATATAGAAACGCATCCACTGCCGCTTTAAACCATGGATGCGTTTTTTTTCTGCACGGAACATGTTAACGCTCATAAAAAACAAATTTTATTATTTGCAGTCTTATTGATTCATACAATTTCCTTCTCTGTCTATTAGAGTAAGGAACTAAATCTACACTGCGTGTATTGTCAGCGCATTCGTGATGATATATCGTTAGAAAAACAAAAAACGGATAAAGTTTTGTCATTTATAATTCAGAATCAGATGAAATAGTTTTGTTGAAACTGAAGTCTTTTGATTTGAGCTGAAGGGTACAGTTATATAGGTAAATCACTCCAATGATAACAGCGTTAGGAAAGACAAAAAAAAACCGAGTTTAATTTGAAATATATGTTGTCAATCTGTAACAGATAGAGCGAAACAAAATCATCTAAGATAGTTGGGAAAGCGTTTATTATATAAATAGATGATAGAGATAAAGTAACCCACTTTACATACAAAAAAAGCCAATCGAGTGTATGCTCGATTGGCTTTTTTATTTAATATATAGGATGAGGTTTTATGAGAAAGTACGAGAAGTAATGAGGGGTTATAAGGGAAATAAAAAAGGATAAAAAACTTATTTTATATCTTCTTTTGAGATTTTTTGCGTTTTTTTCGTAACTATAATTCCAAATAGAGCAGTAAGAGAACCCAAGGCTCCGGCAGTATATAATCCGGTATTTGTCAGGTCACCTGTCTTTGGAGTGTTCTGTAATGATTGGGGATTACCATTGTTGTCACTCAATCAACAGTTCCATCTGGTGTTATATCTTTAATGATGGTTCCATTTGGAAGTTCAGCCGGATTTGTAACATTGTCAGATAAATCCGGTTTTCTCCCGGTTTAATAATTTCCGGAATGGTTTCAGGTTGATATTTTTTCTGCATCCGTACGAGGGTCTATCACATTTACCTTTACTTCCACTTCATCTTTGCTTCCGTCAGGATAAGTGACAATAACTGTTCCTGTTGTTTCTCCAGGAGTGCTGGTGTCTACAGGAGTTTTCCAGTCATATGTTGTGCCTTGCGGCAAGTCATTTTTGTTCTGGATACCATCTTCTGCATTTGGCTGACTTCCTTTATTGACTGGAATTTCCTGTCCTATCGGGTTGTATACGTCAGATGCATCTCCGTAAGTTACTGTTACCGTTACTGTATCTGTTGTGCCGTCTGCATAGGTGACTGTCACAGCTACAGGTTGATTTTTTTCCTTGTGTGGGGATATTTCCCGCAACTGCAATAGACTGTACTTTTATCTTGCGGCGCATCTGTTGTTACTGCTGCTGTAATTTCGTTTGCAGTTGCAGTTTGGCCATATGGCTTATTCACAGTGCCGCCTTGTGCTGTATATTTCTCGGTATCTGTACGAGCATCTATCACATTTACTTTTTACTTCCACTTCATCTTTGGTTCCGTCAGGATAAGTAACTACAACGGTTCCTGTGGTTTCTCCCGGTGTGCTGGTGTCTACAGGAGTTTTCCAGTCATATGTTGTGCCTTGCGGCAAGTCATTTTTGTTCTGGATACCTGCTTCTGCATTCGGCTGACTTCCTTTATTGACTGGAATTTCCTGTCCTATCGGGTTGTATACGTCAGATGCATCTCCGTAAGTTACTGTTACCGTTACTGTATCTGTTGTGCCGTCTGCATAGGTGACTGTCACAGCTACAGGTTGATTTTTTCCTTGTGTGGGGATATTTCCCGCAACTGCAATAGACTGTACTTTATCTTGCGGCGCATCTGTTGTTACTGCTGCTGTAATTTCGTTTGCAGTTGCAGTTTGGCCATATGGCTTATTCACAGTGCCGCCTTGTGCTGTATATTTCTCGGTATCTGTACGAGCATCTATCACATTTACTTTTACTTCCACTTCATCTTTGGTTCCGTCAGGATAAGTAACTACAACGGTTCCTGTGGTTTCTCCCGGTGTACTGGTGTCACCGGAGCTTTCCAGTCATATGTTGTGCCTTGCGGCAAGTCATTTTTGTTCTGGATACCTGCTTCTGCATTTGGTTGACTTCCTTTATTGACAGATACCTCTTGACCTACCGGTGCATATTTGTCTTTTGCTTCTCCGTAGGAAATGGTAACTGTGGCTTCTTCTTTTGCTTCCATCTGCATAGGTGACTTCTACTGTTACTGTTTGGTCCGGAACCGTCCGCACTTGGCTCAGGAATGGTTCCTTTGATTGCCTTCTGCTGTATTTTGTCTGCAGAAACAGGAACTTCCTGACCACCTTTGGTTTCCGTCACAGTAACTGCATCTAGGATATCTTGTTCCTTGGCTTTGGTGCCGTAATCTTGGTTGACGGTGCCCCCCGTTTGCATTGTATTTTTCCGCATCGGTGCGAGGGTCAACCACATTTACTTTTACTTCCACTTCATCTTTGGTTCCGTCAGGATAAGTAACTACAACGGTTCCTGTGGTTTCTCCCGGTGTACTGGTGTCTACCGGAGCTTTCCAGTTATACGTTGTTCCTTGCGGCAAGTCATTTTTGTTCTGGATACCAGCTTCTGCATTTGGTTGACTTCCTTTATTGACAGATACCTCTTGACCTACCGGTGCATATTTGTCTTTTGCTTCTCCGTAGGAAATGGTGACTGTGGCTTCTTCTTTGCTTCCATCTGCATAGGTGACTTCTACTGTTACTGTTTGGTCCGAACCGTCTGCACTTGGCTCAGGAATGGTTCCTTTGATTGCCTTCTGCTGTATTTTGTCTGCAGAAACAGGAACTTCCTGACCACCTTTGGTTTCCGTCACAGTAACTGCATCTAGGATATCTTGTTCCTTGGCTTTGGTGCCGTAATCTTGGTTGACGGTGCCCCCGTTTGCATTGTATTTATCTTTATCAGGTACGCTAAAAGAAAGCGGATCACCCATAACGGCATGCTTCCCATTTGGACTATAGGAAACCAAAACTACTTTTGTTCCGTCAGGTATTGTATTTGCACCAACATTAATAGAGAAATTACCGGTGACGAGGTCGGCAAACGGAATGGTCGCTGTACCATACGTGGTATCTGTATAGGAATTGGAAGCTTCATCATATGCCTGCAGTTTCACCGTCACGTTGCCTGCGGCAGCATCCGTAATTTGAAGCAGTTTACTTGTATCGGAAGGATCTGCAATCAAAGGCTTAGAAACAGTACCTGTAACAGTTACATCCTTTGACCCATCATAAGCCGTAACATCTGTGAGCGGCTTGGACGGAAGATAATCCGAGGCGTCATTTGGCAATGTGTTATCATCCAAAAATTCCTGACCGTCAGGTACGCCGTCTCCGTCCGTATCCACGTCTGTACTGTCTGTTTTTATCTGCCATTCCACAAAATCAAACAGACCGTCTTTATCTGTATCATTGGTATCCAAATATGCATTGGAATAACTGCCTGTTAATTGTTTTGGAGGTGCACCGTGTGGTCCGGTTTATGAAGAATCTGTTGATTGGATTCATTAAGATAATCTGCTTCCATCCAATGATCAAACAAAACTCTGGCCTGCTGTTTCTGAACATAATCGTTCATAGCTTTGGCAAAATCAGCTACACTCACACCGTCTTTTAATTGATAGGATATGGTGTAATTTCTGCTTTGACCCAAGGTACCCCAAAATATATCGTTTGTATTGTCTCTTGCAGTGCTCAGCTGATCCTTTGTATCACGGCCAACAATGCTCAGTTCAGGAGTATTGCTTGTATCAACACGTCCATTATCATCCATCGAAACTGTGAATGTTTTTTCTGCCTGAATTGAGTTTACCCGATAAATCGGAATTGTATATGGTAATATTGTCTCTGTCAATATACTGCAAAAAAGCTCTGTAGGAATTTGTTCTTTTTACATAAATAACCCAACCATAATCGGATTGTATATAGTTCTCATTGGGCTTAAAAGTATGTACAGATTTCAGAGACATGGAATTAATATCAAACATTACCTTTTGGGTCATTTGACCTGCTGTAAAACCGGCTTCCTTTTCGTTTTTGATATTCGGATTGTTCTCCAGAATATATCCGTTACTAATACTTTCACTGGCAATAGTACCGTCATTCTGAATCCAAACACTGCCAAAGGATACCGCCTTATCGTCCAACCCTAAATCTGTTAATGTTTTTCCGTCTTTCAGCGTTATTGTAATATCATGGTTGGTAACCACGCCAATCAGTGCATACTTCGGAATTTTGGCGATGGGCACCATCCAAAGAGCTCCTTCATCTTTCTGTTCCAACGCTACACCATCAATGGTGATACTTTCTATTTCTTTATAAAAGGTATCATGTGAAAAATATAATAAATACTTTCCTGCAAATTCATTATTTTTATTGGTTGCCCAGCCAGTAGAACCATCTGCCCATTTTGTCATGTTCAGCATAATTTTTTCCTGTAGCATCTACTTTGTTATACACACGGTAGAAGCATATCTTAAAGAAGAATCCAGAACACCGGTAGCCGTAAAATGCGACGAAGTATCCAGCTCTTTTCACTCCTGCATTCGCTGCCAATACCCACATCGCTCACAGCAAATATTTCTGCAGCACCGACAGCAGGGACAGTAGGAATCATAACGGCAAATCCAAGCAAGACCGAACACATTCCAACACTAAGTTTTCGAAGAGCCCAACGCTGCCTCCTGTGTTCAGGCATGACATGCCCGTGTGTGTTTTTGTTCATTTCATCAATCTCCTTCCACATTACATAGCATGACTCTATTAACGGGATACATACTTCATGTAAGCAGTAAATCCCTGTATGGTCGTTTTTTCAATTTAGTGTCTATCAGTTCCTGTAAATCCACATAGAAACATCGTATCCGGCATAATGCAGCAGCTTGACGATTACAATGGTTGTCATCTTCAAGACATCTGTTAATTTTCATGGTTGTTTCAGTTGCTTCCATGACGTCAAACAGCATAATATGTTCAGGTCTTTTAAAAGCTCAAAACCACCGTCTACCTCCGGAACACGATTTGACCAGTCCTGCTTTTTGTAAAGCCCTGAGAACTTTAAATACATAACTTTGTGGAATATTCAAATTTTTTGAAAGTTCTCTTGATGAGGCCAAATATTTTCTATCAGACAAATAGACAATAATTCGAATGGCATAATCTGTGGACATAGTCAAATGCATAGCATATATGTTTCCTCCTCTTATCTGGACAAACACAGGTAACAATTCAACCTGAAGTCATCCTAAATTTTGAACCAAACATATTGAAAACTTAACCTGTAATATCTTAGTTCTTCCATAGGATAACTGAAAATAGAAACAAAGTCTCGTAAATGGAGAAAATAGAACGTATATTACATTGAATAAAAAATTTTTACATAAAATTATATTCATTAGACATATGTAAAATATTAGGTGAAAATAAGAGAAAAATTGTACAAATTAGATATTTTATGTAATATTTATTCTTTTTTTGAGAAAAGAAAACACAGTTTTACATTTCATATAGGAAAGCATGGTATTCTAATAAAAATTGTAATATGAGCTATTTCAATATGGAACATATGGATACTATTGGAGTTAAGGTAGTGAAAACAAAATGAAACTGACAGACAAAGATTTCAAAAAGTAAAAGCATTGCATGTAACGACAAAAATTCCCGTATATATATCAGATTTAAAAGTTCAACCGTATCAGAACCTACTGTTCTGATACGCAATATCATTTTTCATACGATTTTTCACATCATCAAATACCGGAAACCTACGTATGGTTCGATTACGGCCTGTTTCATGAAATCTTTATATCGTTTCGGTATAAAGATAATATCGTTACTATGGGACCTTTTCTTACTGGCCGTATTTTAAAATCACAGTTTGAATCCTTTTTGAACCGTCCCGGAATGATACGTAAATCCCATTCAGAGAAAAAAGAATATCTAAAATATTATCAATCTCTTCCCATCTATTCCCTGGGAGACATCCGTGATTTTATTGTTTTGCTCAGTTCTGTATTTGACATTGATTTTGAACAGCTGTATTCGGCAAACCTGCATAAGCAAGTATACCAAAACGAACTAAAACTAAAGGATGGATATCTTAATATTGATTACAATTATCTGCCGCCTGAAAAAAATATTCCTTTTATTATGAAAATCAAATTTTAAACCTTGTTATCAGCGGAGACATCACCGCTTTAAAGCAAGGGATAGCAGATATAGGTGCAGCGTTATCCCCAGTTCTACGGGGATAACACCCGTGCGGAAAAAACTATACCATTGTCATTCTAGAAAAACTGTCCTCTTTGGCAATTCATGCGGGAAAAGATATTCTGGATGCCATTCGGCTGAGAGATTTTTACATAAAAAACTGGAAATACAAACGACACTTATAGAAGTACTTTGCAATTTGAGATTGTGCCATCATACATTTTACAAAAAGAACTGCACGGTCTTTCCGACAAAAATATTCTCCATTAATCATATCCGTAATCCAGTATATCAATTTAAAGATATATGATTCTTTTAAAATTCCTGAACTGGCCAAACATTTTTTATGTCCGAAAGCGCACTTCGACGCAGATTTAAGAGTGAAGTGGGAATTAATATTACAGAATATGTAAACAAGAGAAAAATAACAATTGCGAAAAGTATTTTTAGGAACAGAAATGCCTATTTCTGAAATTTCAAAAAAATTAGGTTTTTCGACGCATCGCATTTTCACAGAATATTCAAAAGTTTTGAAGGCATCACACCAAAACAATTTCAAACACGTTCCAAAGATATCATTCATGATAAAACAGAACATCAAAAATAATCTAAAACTATCATGTTATCCCACCCAACTCCCAATCCCCTACTCAAGACAAGATACTGAACAGAAACCTCTTTCTCGCGGATTATTTTCCTTAACCTTTTATGCTTCCTTTTTTTGAAAAGAGTGCTAAAAGATGTGAAATCACACAGAAAATCGGATACTGTTACCCTTTCAAAATATAAAAAAGACCCAATACAAAGCAAAAAAGCTGCATTGAGTCTATTTTGACAATAAAATATGTTTGAAATGTCTTATTCCGTTTTGAAACCCAAAAGTCTACAAAATAGATGCAAACAATAACAACCGCAGAAATTTTGCTGCCTGCTGTCAATGAAAAACATTTTCTGTCGTACTGCGCATTTCATAAACATTCTATACTTTGTTCCGCAAATTGTAACTAAAACCTTAGAATATTTAAAACCTCCATGAAAAAACTAACATGCGCATTTCTGCGTTTTGAAAAAACAAAAAGACTCATAACACAGCCCAAAAACTTTGTTATGAGTCCTTTTCATAAACTGCATTTCTTCTGCCCCAGACATCCTACGATTCTTTTTTGTAACTATTTCAAGTTTTCTTTGTAACCTTAAAAAGATAGTAGAAAAAATATTGATGGAAAAGAAGAAGAAATGAATACGCTTTCACCTAAGTGATGTGATGTCAAATAGAAAACCATTGAAACGGTTCGTCTTAAAAAAACGGAAACTATGACGGCTATTAATCAAGTTCATTGTACTCCAATACTATGAAAGATGAGTTTTGGGAAAGATAATTCCCACATTTTAAATAGAGTCTGGGTCAATATGCTTCAAAAACATACGTTGTTTCATCTGACCGTTGCGGAGAAAAACGATAACCAAGCCGTTCAAAAGCTTGTAAATCTTTGATATCATTTATCTGTTTTTCAGCCATGTACCGTACCATTTCACCGCGCAGCATTTTGCATTTCGTACCTTTTTCAACCACTTTATCCTCTTGCAGTTCGCCGAAAATACAGGTTAGAAACTTTACATGCTTCGGTAGATAGTTAGAAATGCATCGACTATATTCTTTTGATGCCAAATTCACAATCGTATCGGTTTCGGAAAACAAAGATTGCGCAATGATATCCTTCCAGAACTCGTAGAGATTATGACATCCATTAACAGATAACTTTGCCTGCATCTCCAGTCGATACGGTGTTACCCCATCAAATGGACGCAGTATACCATAAAAAGCCGGACAG
>VOFC01002906.1_pt1 | contig 33225 bp, 46 predicted proteins | sample 5384161 | NCBI WGS metagenome assembly VOFC01 (sample SAMN12384722, study PRJNA508395) | human gut metagenome | isolation source: healthy gut B | host: Homo sapiens
GAAGTTCGTTCCAGCTCGCGATGTCCGGCTCCTTTGCCGTGCGTTCGACAACCTGCAAAGTCCCGTAGAACTCATATTTGAGTGTGACAATGCGGTTACCTACGAACATATCATCGAGCAGCTTGCTGGCGACTTTCGCAAGTTCTGCCGGCTTACCCTCGATAAAGTGTCTGATTGTGCAATTTCTTGCCATGTTATTCATCCTCCTTTCCCTTTCAGATGACGAGGAATATAATGCCCACTAAGGTCATACAATTCCTCTTCTGAGTCGTTGATACTGTGCTGCCCATGCATATTGCTACGCATGAGTTCTGTAACCGCATAGGTCGCTGCAACGACAGCGCCGATAATAAGTACCATCGGAGCATCGGTTGCACAGCCGCAGATAGCAATCACTACACCAGTAACAGCGATCTCCAGCAATTCCTCATCGAAAAATTCCTTCATGATTTATTTGACCTCCTTAAAAATTGTGTGTGTTTTCTATATAAAAGAGACAGTTTCCTCGATTTCTCAAAGAAACTGTCTCTTGTTGACTTATAACAAATACGGACAGGGATTTGCCCTGGGTCCGTAATCCTTTTATGTGTTGAGTATGGTTTTACAATCTATTATACCCATGTTTGTCAACACTTGAAGAAATGTTTTGCTTGCCTTCAGATGGGCAGATACGCTATTACGGCACGCGGATTGTCCTTTGCGAGCCCAAATGATATACGAATAGCCCTCAATGAAATCCTTTTCTTTCCGGACACAATGTAAAAATATACCGTATCCTCATCTCGGCAAACCAGACGCGTGAATCGGCAAGAAACTGAACTTGCGTACACGCAACGACGTGCTGTTCGATTCTTCCCTTCTCCCAGTCATTTTCTACGGCCCATGCCATCCAGAGAAAATACAATGCAGGCATCAGAAGCAGCAGAGGTTCGAGTTTACGTGCAGCGATTGTCATGATGACGGCAAGCGCGGCAATCACCACGGCTGTTATCGCCTGCTTGAACCTCAACACTTTAACGGCTGTGGCAGAGGCATGCCTTCTGTGCTCTCCTCCCCTCTTTCTGTTCGATTGGCTCATCGCCCATCGCATAGTCCTGATCTCCTGTTCGTTCACATCGAACGCATCGTTTTTAGAGGGAAATTGAACAACTTTCTCGTCTTCCTTTTTTGTTCTTCACTTGGTGTCCTCCTCACTGAAAACTTGATCGATGACAGCCTGTACATTCTTTGAGTGTCGCCTCAGCATTCGATACAAAGGTGGCTCTTTGCGTCATTTTCCTTGCTAAATCTCGCCGGTAGGTTCAATGGTGATAGTCGTCTTTTCCGAGTTGGAAATGTCGCCACAGCAGTGGCATCGCCTTCAGAAACATAGATGCGCAGATATTTTGGTTGAATTTGTCGAAGAAACCTTCCTTTTTGGCGGCGTTACGAATATAATCCGCTTGCTCACCTGCCGGTACTGCTGACAATTCAGAAAGTGTCTGAAACATGGAACCCGCCATCTGCACCGGTGAGAACATCGCAAACAGTCGTGGAAGGAATCTGCGTTTCATTGATAGAACTTTGCTGCTTGATCGTTGTGACAGCACCGCCGCCGGACAATTCTGTCTTAGCATTATCACCCGTTTCTGGTGCTTCACTCAGCGTTTTCCGTGCGAATAACGATTTTTTACTTTTCGCCCGGCTGATAAGCAGATGTGCATTGCTCTGCTCCTCAGTAAGCGGGATGTCAATGTAAGAATCCGGTTTCCAAAGAGATTGGGGCATCGTATGCAGCACCAACACTTGCGAAGCTGATACGTACTGACCTGCCGGGATATATTCCTGAACATACATGCCGACAAGGGTCCTCATGGCGCTGCCAAGCGTATAGGTTAGTTCCTTGCAGGGTGATCTGATTGTAGGTTTCCGTACTGATAACAGCTTCCTGTAGATCTTCGTCCGTAACCAACATCGCCCGGAATTAGCGGCTTTACGACCTGAACGATAGAAGATGTCTCGCCTACTACCGGCGGTTCCGCCTCTGCTGTATCGCCTGCCGGCTGTTTTGGGTTATTTATCGGCAAGTTCTGGGTTAGATGAGGAGCGGCAACTACGCCACCTCCGACGATTAGGGGCGAGCAGGACGATGCCGAACATGAGCTTTTGCTTACCTTTCGGTTTTGCATTATCTTTTGCCTTTTTCTTTATGTTCATCTTCTGTATCCTGTTTTCTGTGTTTTGACTCGCGTTTTTCTACCTTTTCCCTCTTTTTTCTTCTTCACGCTTTGAGCCTCCGCCTCTGCAATGACATCTTCTATATTGCCCATATCGTCCGACCATGGTTCGGTGAGGCTCGAGCAAGTCGATGTCGCTCTTTGGGATGCGGATTAGAAAGTAAATATACCTTGTGACAGGGTCAATGACAACTTCGCTCATTACGTTACCAATACGAAGTTTCTGCCGAGGAAGAGCCGCAATTCTCTTAATATCTTCCAACGTAAGCGCATTGTCTTGTTTTTGCTGAGGCTGTCTCGACGGGTTTGGGCTAGTGGGCATATGTTCTCGTTCCTTTCATGTTTTTTCCAATATGGTGTAGGCTTATATCTTATATTTTACACCACTATACCAGCGTTTGTAAACACAAAGAGGAACAATTGTTTTTGTTTGTTTTTTTTTGTTTGTGCAAATGAGAGCAATCGTTTCGATTTTGTTGACAAAATAACGCAAATATAGGGTAAAAATAAGATTATAAAAGGGCACAGAACGTTTGTTCGATTTGGAGGGGTTGTAATGAAAAAAAAATTGAAGAAAGTAACTATGACTCACTCGGCGTGATTCGAACGATGATATTATGGCGTCGGGCTGGCGTCTATCAAACGAGGGGAAAAAGCGTGGTGTTGAGCTTCTGCAGGAGAACGAGGAATTAAGGGGAAAATTGAAATCCTACCCTGTAAGGAACTATTTCAATCGCCCGGCAACTTCTCCTGATTCTGGAACTTCAGCTCGCATTCTTGTTAAATACGTGACCGTTCAGTTGCTCCCGTTGATTGCAAAGGAGTGCAATACATCTGTAAGCTGGATTGTGACAGGGCATGATATAGGTGAGGAGGGTTGTATTCGTATTCCGTCGGAAGAAGGTCTGCGCTTTTATGCTGCACTTGACGGCATTGCGTGGTACAAGCGGAATCTATTGGCACAACTGTTGCAAATATATTGCCCCCAATTGCCGGTCGTTCCCGAGGCGTTTCGGGCAACGATGGACGAATCGAAAGCTGCATGGAACGCTCTTTTAATGAGACTGGCAGCTGCATACCTCCTTCCCTGCACATATGCCTATAACTTCGAGCAAGTATTATAAAAATACCGGAAGATGTGTTTTGGTTGAAGTTGAGAGAGAATCCAGATCTTTTTCGTTACGAGCAAAGGGTTCTTATCATTTCCCCGAAATTCAGGACGCTGGCAGCGAAGAACAAGTCATTTGATGCTTCTGTTTTGCTGGCATTTTTGGATGCAGCAAGAGTTGCCGCTCCGCGTGGTTACACAGTGGGATGATGATTCTGATATATTCAGATAATCCACAGAATGATTTTCTAGTAGATCTGTTCCTGAGTAGCACTAAGGAAGGGAAAGAACTTGCATGGGCGTTTTTGGGGAACGGAGGAATGAAAAATGAGAGAAGTTTCTACCATAACCACTTTGTGGACCATCTTCCGTGACTTTTCGAATCTGCGGGAATGCGATTTGATGATGTTCCGAGCGATAGCTTGGTTGATACGATAGGCTTATCGCGCTCCTCACAGATGAAAGACGTTGAATTTTTTTGTTCTGTGAGTTGACCCAAAACATTGTAAAAGCAGTTTCAAGACAATCTTACGGAACATACGGATCAGTCGGACTATTTGTTTAGTCGCAACTCATTCAAACAAGCAACTCATATGTCAACTCGACTGGTTTTACACTCTACAGCCAACGCAGGGTGGTTAAGAGAATTCCATTGATTACGTTATACCGTTATTCTCTGCTGTCGAACGCAAGTATTTGCAGGAGCTCCCTGTTTGACGAAATCCCGATATTGTTTGCACCCTTAACGAGCAAGCCTTCCTGCGTGTGCTTTCGGCTGTAACCTGTTCCCGGCATACTGCGCAAGATGTGCTGAATGTCTTCAGTTCGTTTCGCACTCTCAGAAGAATATCTTAATACGATGCCCGATCAAGCAGACAATGACAATGCGAACTATTTTATAATATTCATAGTTTCCAAGAATTCCTTGCAAAGAAAAACGGCACAGAAAACTCATCGAAACTTCGATTTCTATTCCCTTCCGATTTCGAAGAACCGATACTTCCAGTACCTTTTTGAGTAACGGATACGCTCGCCACCAAGAGATATGTCAGCAAGCGACGATGACGAATCGTCCTCTTGATGCGCTATTACGTACCGGCCTTTCCCGTCATGAAATGGCCTGCATCAGGTATTTTTCGTCGTCTGACTGCAGTTGATGTTGTCGGGGCGCTCATTGCAGGATATTTTTCCCCTGACATGCTACTGATCGGTGAAACGCTATCTTCTGTGCCTCGCTATTGTATTTTGATTTTTTCAACAATAAATATTATGAGCTGTCACACAACGAGGCAAAAATGGATTCAGCTTTTTTAATCGCTATCATCCCGAAGACAAAGCCCGTATCATCGCAACACTTATTCATAAACTCCAAATACGATCGCTGCCAACAGGATATCATGAGCTATCCTATTATGAGCCCTTTTTATAAGGGCTCATTTTTTTTGTTCTTTATCATACGAACAAATTTTCGATTATGTATTGACAAACATAGATATTAAGCGAGTAGAATAATATTTGCAAAGAACTTTGACTCGATATGTTGGGTTCCTCATGGTGATCGCTCATAAAAAGGGCGCGGCAAACGACGCCGGTGTATATATTTGAATAAGCACGATCCATGCGCAGAGTGTTTGGTCTGCCGCCCCACAGCGCAGACTTTGCACATATGAGCCGCCTCCCTGTGCGGCTCCTCTTGCCAACTAGCAATGTTTTCAAACGAACATAGGCTGTACGGAGTGCGAGTCTCCAAGTTGGCTTTTTCATTTTTTCGGGGCGTGTGTGAACATGTGTATAACGCATGGGTTTCTGCATTCCCCCCTCCTTGTCGATCAGTGATGTGAAACCTTTTGCATTGGGCTTTGGGAGTTCGATTCTCCCGATCGGCAGTTGTAATCTTGCGGAGCTTGGGTCTCCCTTCCAAGCCTGGGCCCCGCACTCCTTATTCGCCAACCAGTAACAATGTGCTCCTTTGTGCTTGCAGGCTTTTCAGAGTGAAAATCTCTGGGTTGGCTATTCATCCTTTGGAGACTCGCGGACATGCGCCTGTGAGCATCTTTCCACATCAATATGCCGACCACTTCTATCTACCTTTTTTAAATCTCACGGGGCGTCAACCCCCGCACTTACACCTCACTTTCATTTTTGGGCATTTTCGAGGTAACTCCTCTGGGTCGGCACCATTGCGGATCTCTCAAGCTCCGGTCGAGCTTGTTTGCCGCATTCATTACCCCTGCAACTTGGTTTTGTCCACTTTTCCATGGTTCAGGGGTTCAGCTAAAAAGCGTTACCATCCCCTAAAAACAACGCTTAACGGCTCGTACCATTCTTCCCCCTTTGTGTACGAGAGCCCAATATTGCAGGATGATGCAGTGGTAGCAACCAAGGTTCATGACCTTGGAGCCGGCGGTTCGACTCCGCCTCCTGCAACCATCGCCCAAGTGGGCGCGTTTGTTTTTTCTCTTTCTTGTTTTTTGTTTTGCGCACAACCCCGCGCAGACATCTGTGTGTTGACAAAGCGGGCTTGGATCTTTCCCTCATTGGGTCCGAGTCCAGCGATGTCATTCTTTTACATTCCTCAATAGCTCAGTTGGTAGAGCATGCGGCTGTTAACCGCAGGGTCGTTGGTTCGAGTCCAACTTGAGGAGCCATCATCATTTTTCCTTATATGGCATCAGATTCGTGTTTTCGGGTCTGGTGCTGTTCCCCTATTGACAACAAAAAAGGAGGCTTGCAACAATGGATGTAATCACCCGCACCATCGTAGCTACCGAAGCTATCTATTCTGAAATTTCGTTTTCTCCCGATGGAGATGTTATCGCCTCGCCCCTGCAGTCTGCTCCGTTTTCCCGGCGAACTGACCAAGCCGCAGATTATTGCTGCTTTGGCTGCTCGTTCTGAAGATAACGACAAGAACTACGTTATTCGTAATACCGTCGTTTCGAAGAAGCGTTATGCTATCAGTGTAGACAATTTTCTGCGCTATGCTGAGGAAATGCCGATTCGCGGAAATGTAGATGATTCCACCGATGACGAGGACGCTACTGACGAGTTCAGCGAAAAGTCTTCTGACGACGAAACGCTCGCCGAAAATGGCCTTCTGTCTTTGGAAACTCTGGATGACAAATCCTACTAATCACGCCCACAACTCCTACATACTATTTTTTTGCAAAAGACCTCTCGATAATCTTTCGAGGGGCCTTTTGTCGTATATAAATATATTCTCTGCGTTGCGAACCGTGTCGGTTACTCTTGCTAATATGGGGAAATCTCTTTACAATGGCGTAGAATGTGTTAAAATCAATAGCATAAGGCGAGTAATCAGGAAAAAGGCAAAAACCCCAGAGGTGAAATTGCCGTTTATTTTTTTTGTAAGGGTAAATTCCACTCTGAAAGTTCTCTATTCGACATCTGAAACGCAGGGTAATATTATGTTTGCAAATTTATCTCGAACTCTGCGGACAAGAGGTATTTGTATTACTTGTTGCGCTGTAAGCCTTACGCTCAGGAGTTTGAGAGGCTTTCCACGGGAATGCAAGTGGGACAATGGGATTTAGGAATTGACGATTTTCTGCGTATACTTCGATACTCAGTGTGTTAAAATCGTCGAGCTTTCTATCGAAAAGCAATCGCTGACCTCGAAGCCTACAAAAATCCCTTTATCTATGAGGTCGTGACCGGTAAAAGGAGGATGTGCTGATGTTGTCAAAAAGTCGATGTGGGTAAGCGAGATGTATATACCTATCATGTGCTGAATAGCACCCAGAGTATGAAAGTGGACATGAATGTAGTTGAGGCGTGGTTTCCTAAAACGGCACACCAAGAAGAGATTTTTATTTTGAACAAGCTACTGTCGCTTGCAAACTGGAGGGATGGACAGTATATCAGCTTTACAGAGCACACTTTACCCCTTTGCGTTTATGACCGCTTGTAGCAAATCCAACTATAACAAGGCGGGCGAGTTTTCTCGGATATACGCCTAACAAAGAGGCGGTAAGTCTTGCGGTAAGTCGATTCAATGATTTTTCTGCCAGAGGTCTCATTACGGGTCGGGCACACTATTTTGCAGTGAACTTCAGTGGGAAGTTAGAACTTGAAGAACGAGTCAATATTTCGGATAACCGTTGTGCAGAGATTGTTGATTCTCTGCAGCATTTGACAGCCGCTATAGAGACGGAAACGGAGATGCATAATGTTTATACCAGAGTGCTCCCAAGCGAGATAAATGAGTTGGTGGAACTTCTCAAAAAAAGAAGGATAAACCCTCAGCTAAAAACCTTATTTCTGTAGCAAACGATGCCACATCACTGTGTACTTTCACAGCAAAAGCGATTCCGGCTGCGCTGAAAGTTATCAACGGAATAATAGCTCTGTTTTAAGAAGGTGCCCAATAATGTCCGATAATGAAAAAGCAATTTGAACAGGATATGTGGACGATACTACGGGTAAGGCATTTGCGGTCATTGTAGACGAAGCCCATAGCAGTCAAACCGTTCAGAGTGCCATGAAATTGAAAAAAATGGCGCTGGCAGATACCCATGACGCGCTGAAAGAGTACGCCGAAATCGAGGGGCAAGGCCGAGGCTGAGGTCGAGGATACCGAAGATAAATTAACACGAGAGTTGATAAACCACGGAAAGCATAAGAACCTGAGTTTCTTTTGCATTTACCGCAATTCCGAAGAAAAACATTACAGTTAAGTGATTACAGTTAATGCTTACACAAAGCAGGTCATCGTATGGAACTTTACTATGCGATGACCTGCTTCATTGCTTACTGGGAAAAGTTTGTAAGAGTAGATTCCGCCCCCCCGACCGGAATTTACTTTTTGCAAACGAGCCGTGCAGAACATTTGTTCCTTGCAATGTTTACAAACGCATATTTATGGTGTAAAAATATAATTATAAAAACAATAAAGTTGCAAAATTCGCGCCAAGAAAGTCCACTACATGAGCGGTGGGAGGACGTCAACTCGTTGAGGAGGGTTCAAATGAATAAAAACGCGAAAAACAATATCACGCTTCGTCCCTACCAAGACGAGTGTGAGAAAGCGATTGAATCTGCTGGTGATGGTCGCCATTTGGTAGTTCTTGCTACTGGTTTGGGTAAAAACAGCCATCTTTACGAATATGAAACGCACGGGTCGCGTACTGATTCTGTCACATCGTGATGAGTTGGTATGGCAGCCGGGCCAGTATTACGAGGGTAAATGCAGTTTTGGTGTAGAAAAGGCAGAGGCAACAGCAAATGGTGAAGATATTGTTTCCGCAAGCGTTCAGTCGCTTGCTCGTGACAGCCGTCTGTTGAAGTACAAACCGGACGCTTTTGATACAATAATCATTGATGAGGCACACCATGCTGCAGCCCCCACCTACCGAAAGATTCTGGATTATTTCAGCGGTGCTCGCCGACGTATTGGCTTTACGGCGACTCCAAAACGCGGTGATGATGTTCGTCTGACCGATGTGTTCGATGATATTATATTCAACCGTGACCTTCGCTGGGGGTATTCTTAACCACTATCTTGCTCCTATCCGCTGGTCGGTAGCGGAGGTTGACTACTCACTGAAAGGAGTAGCAAAGACCGCAGGCGACTATAACCAGTCCGAACTGGAACGACTCTTGGCTCATGGTAATGCTCTTCCGGCAGCAGCAAAGACTTACGTTAAAGAATGTCATTATAATGAAAGGCATACTCTCATCTACTGTGTTACCAAGCAAATCTGCGTGCAATTGTATTACGTTCTTATCGGTCTTCTTCCGAAGGAAGAGCATTGCAAGATCAAGGTGCTGTTTGGCGATACTGATCCGGTTGAGAGAAAGCAGATTCTTGCAGACTTTGCAAGTGGCGAGGTTCGCTGCATTATCAACTGCATGGTGCTTACGGAAGGTACTGACCTCCCAATTTGCGACGCTGTATTTAACCTGCGTCCGACCTGTAATGTAAGCCTGTATCAACAGATGGTTGGTCGCGGCACTCGCTTGTATCCGGGCAAGGAATACTGTCGAGTATTCGACTTCCTGCCGGAGAATTCCGAGAATATGCGAAACCTCTGCACCGCTCCTACCCTCTTCGGTGTAGAACCTACACTGATGACCAGGCAGGCACGTCAGAAGTTCGACGAAGATCAGGACCTTCTGCTGCAGTGTGTGACGAACTGAATGATGCTCGCATTGACGAGGCTTCCCGCGTTCGTGTATGGCTGCGTACAATTGACGCATTCGTAGAAGAACACGAAACAATCATCAAGGAGAACGGTGCGCAAGGCTTTAAGCCGCTGGCTACCGCTTATCTCAAACACATTGAGGAAGCAAGCAGCGCCGATGAGAACATCGATTTCGGCGATCTGACGTTCATATTCAGTCTACCGATGCCAGATATTATAAGATTATTCCGTCGTTTGACGAGGAGATCTATATTTCGAAACCGGATATTCTGGATCGTGTAACGATTGAGTTTATTATTAAAGGCCAGATTCTCAACGCAAATGGTCTCATCCGCACCGCTGGTATGATGGACATTCATAAGGCTATCGAGATGGCAACGGAATATTGTCAGAGTCGCCCTGAGTTTTGTGCGTATGCATGGAGTAAAAAGCACAGGATTGTTGGAAAGAACAGCCTCTTACTGCAAAACAGAAGATGTACCTGCTCAAGGCTTATAAAGCTACAGTTTCGAGTCTGATATTGACAATCTGAACAAGCTGGAAGCCTGCCGCTTGATTGATATGAGTGTAGAACTGAACAACTGCTATAAGGAACGCAAGACGCTGGTTCTGTCGTAAAGTGACAAGCACACGCAACCCGTGCAGCAAGCAAAGGAAACGGTCAAGAATATGCAGACGTCCCGCACACATCTGAACGATGAACTGTTTAAAGTTCTGTCAGATACCCTTAAGCAGTTGTCAGCAGCGAAGAAGAAAGCTGAAGCCGCAGCTCGTCGTAAGGAAAAGCGAAATGTCGATGCTGTCGGTCCGTTCCGTACCTGCGAGTCCAAGAACTTTGGTGCAAGCAACGGTGCGGCGTCTGAAAAGCAGTTATCTTTCCTGCAGCAGCTTTTTGGGTGAAGCAAGACGTCGTGGATTCCAGTTTGAGTCTCCGACTCTGACGGTGACGAGTTCACCAAAGCACAGGCAGGCATGATGATTGACTTTCTTCTCAAGTTGAAGAATGAAACCACTATGAAACCCTGTATTTTCACTGATTTCGAAGATATCCTCCAGTATGTCCGTGTTGCGATGACTGGTGTTCATCATTTCCATGTTCACTATTATCGTCCGGGCGAAGAATCGAGCGAGGCGAGCGTATGCTAAATAATAATTGGGTCAAGACTGGCGAGTATGCATCGATTACCGATGCAGTATCAAAAAAGAGCGGTCTGACTCTCGAAGAGATCATGAACCCGAAGACGGCGAACCCTCGAAATATCGAGGGTCTCCCCGCCGCAGCAAATATGATCGAGACTGCGATTAAAAGCAATATGCCGATCGTTATTGTTGGCGACTACGATGCTGATGGTATTACCTCTACGGCTATTCTGGCGCGGCTCATTACGGCACTGGGCGGACATCCCAAGCTGATTATCCCTCGTCGCTTTTCTAATGGTTATGGTCTGTCAGAGCAGATTGTTAGTGATATCCATAACTCCCTTCTGATTACCGTTGATAACGGCATTTCGGCTGTGGAACAAATCGCGCAGGCAAAGGTTCAGGGCAATCAGGTCATTGTTCTTGACCATCACCTGCCGATGGATACTCTGCCGGCGGCTGATGTTCTGGTTGATCCCCATGTGTCGCCGGAAAAGAACGAATATGTCGAATACTGTGGCGCAGGTCTGGCATACAAGCTGTCGCAGCTTATGCTTACGCCGAAGACTATTCCGCACAAGGGTATTCTGTTAAGGAACCTTTGCGTTCTGGCCTGCATATAGGCACAATTGCCGATATCGTACCGATGACTGGCGATAATCGCTACATCATCAAAGATGGATTACGGAGTATGAATGATGTCAGAGAGCGAGAGACACTGTATAGTGGCGTAAGAGCATTACTGAACCTTGTCGGCGATGCTCCGTATACGGAAGAAACCGTCAAATTCCAGCTTGCTGCCCCTATTATCAATGCCACTGGCCGCTTGTATGACGCAGGCAGCACCTCTGTATTAAAGGTTCTGTTGACGCCTAACATGAGGGACGCGCTGGTGTATGCCGGTAAGATGCAGCAAATCAATGAACACCGAAAGAAATTAGTCTCAGATTGGATGGAGCGCATTCATCCTCACTGTGAAAAACAACAGGAAAACCGCATTATCGCGATTGCCGCCAAAGGGTATTCCTGCGGGTATCGTTGGTATTATCGCAGGTAAGATTGCTGCCGAATTCCGCCGTCCTGCTTTCGTGTTCAGTAATGATGATAAACAGCCGGATATCTTTAAGGGTTCTGGGCGCAGCTATGGTGGCTTTGATCTATCTGGTATGCTCGAACAGATTCTCCCCCATTGCGTAGCCGGTGGCGGGCATGCTGGTGCAGCGGGCATCTCGGTGTCGAAAGAAAAGCTGATTCCCGTTATGCGCATGATGAATCAGTATATGGTATCGAAGGGCTATTGTGTTGACTACCTCTATTATGACATAGAGATTACCGAGGAAGATGTTCCCCGGTGCATACAATGAGATGAAACTGCTGGCCCCTTTGGCGAGGGCGTCGAATGTCCAGTATTCCGTATTAACGGCTTTACCTGCAGACCGAATCGTCAGGGTGAACTGTTCCGTCTAATGGGTTCCAAACAGGAACACCTCAGGCTGAATGGTAATGCAGTTTCCGCTGTGGGCTTTAATATGGCGCAGCAGTTCGAAGAACAGCAGCGCCCGGATACGGTCGATATTATCGGCACGATCTCCGAAAACGTTTGGAGAGGCAAAGTCTCTTTACAGATCAGTATGAACGATTTTTCCAGAAAAGAATGAGGTTGTATCCTTTCTATGACGTTAATTATAGCAGAAAAAAAGAACTGGCAGAAGCAATCGCTGATGCCATTGCCGGCAGATCTTCAAGAGACGGTGCATCAATTAAAAAAGGCGATTACACAATCGTCTGGTGCAGCGGCCATCTGCTGGCTTTAAAGGAACCGGAGGACTACGACGAAAAATACAGTGAATGGTCAATGTCCAGCTTCCTATCTATTTCCCCCGACTGGGAAATGAAAATTGGCAAGAGCCGTCCGAAACAAACAAATAAATCCGAACGCATGAATGAAATCGGCAAGCTGCTCCAACAGGCTGATTTGGTTATCCATGCCGGAGACTGTGATGATGAAGGACAGCTTATTGTCGATGAAGTCCTGCGCTGGCATCATTATAATGGCCCCGTAAAGCGTCTGAATACCAGTGACACTACAGCACCAGCTCTTCACCGTGCGCTTTCAAATATGCAGGATAATACCGAGGTATTGCAGCGTGAAGGCTGGGCCGCATACGCCCGCAGCGTAAGCGATGCCCTTGTGGGTTTTAATTTGACCCGCGCTATGTCTGTTGCCAATCAGGTATTCCTTACTGTAGGACGTGTACAGACGCCGACACTGGGTCTGGTCGTCAACCGCGACCGTCTGATCGAAGGGCATAAGAAGACGATATACTATGGTATAAATGTCATGGTTGATGTCGATGGCAAAGATGTTCCTGCCGAGTATGTTCCGGCGGAGGACAACCCGAATCTGACCGAGGGAAAGATTCTTGATAAGACATATGCCGAGAAAATCGCGAATGCCTTACAAAATTATGCCTTTAAGGACATAAAGGTTGAGAAAAAGACCGTTACAGAATCGCCTCCTCTGCCGTTCAACCTGACCAAGCTGACAACCTACTGCAGTTCTCATTTTGGCATCGATAATGTCATGGAGATCACCCAGTCTCTTCGTGACAAATATAAGGCAATTACTTATAACCGTACAGATTCACAGTATTTGGGTGATGAACATTTCAAACAAGCTCCGAATACGCTGAAATTCGTAATGGCGAATACTGGCATTCATCCGGCAGAAATTGACCCGAAGATCAAGTCTAAGTGCTTTGATCAGAGCAAGATTTCCGTCCACTTTGCTATTATTCCTACGGCGCAGAGCGTAGATATTTCCAAGATGACCGAACAGGAGCGCAAGGTTTATCTGGCCATCGCCAAACGTTATATGCTTCAATTTTTACCGCCGGCAAAGAAAATGAGAACCACTTTAACGGCTCCCCTTCCGAATGGGGCAAGTGTTCGTTCTACTTCGACGGTTGTCACATCACCCGGTTTTTTGCATTGGAAAGTCCAGATAAAAAGACAGTAGTAGTCCTCTCAGCGGAATCGATGTCGGCACCTATGATGGCGTAGGTCATGACGCCAAGGTAAACGAAAAGGAGACCAAGCCTCCCGCTCGCTATACACCTGCGTCTCTGGAAGAAGATATGTCACGTATTGCTAAATATGTTACAGATCCGAAGCAAAGAAAAATGTTGCTGGCGAAAGATAAAGAGCGCACCGGTGAAACGGTTCTATCGGTACTACAGCAACACGAGAACATATTATCCAATCGCTTATCAAGCGAGACTTTTTGCGACTGGAAAAGAAAAAGTGTTATTTCAACTGATAAAGGTCGCAAGCTGTATGACGCTATGCCGGATCAGTTTCGGTTGGCTGATACAACCGCAAAATGGTGGGCAGTGCAGGAAGACATCAAGGAGGGACGCGCTACGCCGGATACTTTAATTCAATCCGTGCTGAGTTCAGTACAAGATTTTTTAAACCACGACATTCCGCGTATAGGCGGTGTTGCTCGTCCCGGCTCTAATCCTGTTGGTCCCTGTCCGATTTGTGGTAAGAGCATCAATGAAACGACAAAAGGCTTTTATCTGTGAGGGTTTCGACAAGGAAGATCCGAACTCCTGCAAATTCTATGTCGCGAAGAAAACTTCTACCTTTACCTCCGTTAATCGGCAAAACGGTTACAGCATCCATGATGAAAAAGATGCTGAACGGTGGGGCTGTTTTGGTTAAAGGATTGACGAAGAAGGATCGTAGTGGCAAATACGACGCGCTGCTTTCGCTTGTTAAGGGTGAGGGCAACGATAAGCGTATTCACTGGAAGATTGCCTTCCTGAACGTGAGTCGCTGGGCACCTGCCCCGCTTGCAAGAAGGGAGATATCATCAGGGCAAGTATGGCTTCGGCTGTACCGGATGGAAGAATGATCCTCCTTGCCATTTTGTAATTCCATATGTGAACACTAAATTCCCCCCGCTGGCAAATCACAAGGTCACCGAGACAGAAATGAAGAAATTGCTTGATGGCAAGGAAATTCTGGTCAAGAAGATTCTAAAAAAGGCGGCAATGGGACATATGACGCCTACTTCAAAATCAAGAAGAACGATAGGGGGTTCTGGGGATTGCAGCTCGAGCGTTTTGCTGCAAGCCCGGAATTCCGCGAAAAGAAAGACTAACGGGAAAAAGGCTGCAACTGATGTGTTGCAGCCTTTTTCTTTTGTGGTCAAATGGGGGTCGATGATGCGCTTGCTGATAAGCCGAGCCATCTTCTTGGGAAGGGTTGAAAGATCGGCAATATCGAGGAAGCCTTCTCCGTAGATCCGCTCGATATTCTTCTTGTCGTCGCCAATGGCAGCAGCAAAAAAACCTGAATACCTTTCGTGCGGGCGCGGGAAACGATTTCCTTAATGTCATCTTCGGCAGCTTTTGCCACCATAACAATCACCATTCGGCCGACCGTCCGATACAATAATAAGCATCTTAATGTCTTCAGGGCGACGGTCAAGTTGGTCGACCATCACATTGATAGCCATACCATCGCGGTTGTTCCTGTTCGATCGCGCTTTGATGATGCGATATTTATCCTTATTTCCTACCCGATCAAACATCGTATGAATATACAATGAAGTGCCTGAAGAACACCCGCCGTATTATGCCCCGCGATCATGACAGGCAGACCGAGACCGGTAGCAAAGTCATCAAGCAGGACAGCCGCTTTAATAGCAGTTTTAATGCGATCACCACACATAGAACCAGACTGGTCCAACAGTACCGCGACCGCCATATCCGGCAGCTTTTTCGGCAGCTTCTTCTTGGCGAAGAACTTACCGTTGGGCGATAACCATCTCGCGCCTCTACGATTTTACCGTATGCTCGATGATGGTCTATTCCACCCTCTCGTAAATCGGCGAGGATCGCGCCTATCTTGCGTTGCATCTGCTGCGAATAAACTTTTACAGTCTTATAAACAGCGTCATAGGCTCGTTTATCGGCGTCTGTAACGTTCTGTTCACGGTGCATTGCAAGTGGTCTTCCCTTGTGGGGTGAAGTCTGACTGGCGACATTGATCTCTGTGTTCAGAGAAGCGGAAATAATGGCTTCTGCATTATCGTTTATATACTCCTGCTTTTTTTGCTGCTCAATAGCTTTACGGATATTCTCCATGAGTTTACCCATGGTCTCTTCCGTCTGCTGTTTGTCGTTTGTAGCGGAATCCTGACCATTCGGTGAAGTCGGGTCACCGCCATTGACGGTATTCCCCTGCTGGTTTGGTTCTCCCCTGATTCTGCGAATCATTACCGGCGTTCCGCTGGCGATTCTTCTGGGGCTGTTGATCATTACCCTTTGAGCTGCTGTGCCGCCCTGATCGGCCTTCTGAATCTGTTCGAGAATTTTCTTTGCCAGTTCCGAGTAAGCGGCATAGGCGAGCCGGATTGCGAAGACGAGCTTTGAGACGAACTCGGCTGAGGAGAACCACTGCCAGAGTTAGAGCCGTTTTCTCCTTTGAGCTGTCCTGCCCATCAGATGAACCGTTGCTATTACTGTCGTTTCCACTATTTCCGCTACCATCTCCATTGCCATTCTGCTGCTGTTGTTGCTGCTTTCATCTGGTTGGCAATATCTTCAATGCACAATGTCCACAAGCGTTAGGTTTGGATAGTCCCTATCCTACCGGAGATATATTCTTAGGAAGCCTTCTCTGCGGAGAGATATATCCGCAGACCTTCCTTCTTTATATTGATTGCTGCGTTTTGGTCTCTGCTCATAGTAAGACCGCAATCGCATTTCATCGTGCGAAGACGCAAATCTTTCATTTCCGGATGGCGCGTTCCGCAGCAATGGCATATCTGACTGGAAGGAAACCACTTGTCTACTTTGATAAGATGCTTTCCTCTGTTAGCAAAGTTTGTATTCCAGAAGTCTGAGAAAATACCATAACCATTATCCAAAGTGGCTTTGCCATTGCCAAAGCCCTTGTTCGACATGGCCTTCATGTTTAGACTTTCCGCACAGACGATATCATACTGATTGGCTATCTCAGTAGATATTTTATGCAGGTTATCTAACTCTGGTTGACAATGCGTCTATGGATTTTGTTGACCTTCTGAGCTGTTCTTATAGTTGTTAGAACGTGTTTCATTTTTCTTAGAGCCTTTCATTGCGAGAAAGTCTTCTTTGTTCTTTTCGCGAGTTTGCCTTGGCTCACGATAATATTTATGGTTTGTACCCACATGACCTTGGTCGTCAACATACAACCATCGGAAGCATAGTCCAAACCAATCGCTTTATCTGATGTTACAATCGGAGCAGCAGCATCTTCAAACTCAAAGAGAACAGCAGCATAGTATTTGCCATCGCTTTCTTGGGAAACCGTAACCGATTTTAATCTCCGTTGTATCAGGAAAGCGATGAATTACCGCTTTTGACTTTACCAACTTTAGGGAGTTTAATCCCATCGTCAACGATAGCCACTGTACCATTTTGGTTGTTCGTAGTATAAGATTTCGGCTATGCTTTGCTGATTTGAAATTTGGAAATTTGTTTTTTTTTTTTCGTTTTTTATCAAACCGGTTTTGAATGCATTCTGCAAAAGGGTCATTTGCTTATTTGCAAGAGCGAGACTATCTACTTCTTTAAGAAAAGGATATTCCTTCTTATATTTTGCAGGCGTAAAACAGCCAAACTTTCCGGTAGATTTATAATTTTCGATTTTTTCCTCAAGCATCAGATTATACACTTTTACGGCAACAACCAAAGGTTTTTTGCAAACATAGTTACATTGTTCATTGTTGGGATACATAACCAATTCTATATTTGTACGCCTTTGTTCATTTGGTATGTGTTCTAACTTGGTGTTTCCTAATGTGTTTTGAATTATTTCCATCTGAGACGGGCTTTCATCTCGGATACAAGTAACCGAGAATTCCCGCCTACGTCTTAAATGATTACAGGGTTGCGATCTCATTCATGAGGGTTTCTGCATCTCCGATCGCATCTTACCAGACAATCCTTTGAATCTCTTCATGTCCAAATTGTTCCATCATCGCGCACTGAACCATCATTTCATATTCAGTAGCACTGATAGACCCTTCATCCATCATATCGTTCTTTCGCGCGTAATCCATTACCTTACTGTAAATAGCATATGCCTGCTGAAGAATACGCTGCTCCTTGCAGCCTGTATTGTAACGAGCACGTCTGAACAACTGCTCCCCTTCCAGCTCACCGGAATCAACAATGAAAGCCATACGACGCAGTACCGACGGATCGAGCGGACGGCAGCTTGCATATCCGATATTATCGGTAAAGATAACGCATCGCATTCTGATGGCGCTTAGCGTAGCTGCCATTCAAAAGCGGAATCACGCTACCCGGACGATCGAACTCATTCAGACCAACCAATACGCCGGCATTGCGGATACGGGACGCTTCCTGTACTTCACAGATGTAGCCGCGAGACAATGCCTTGACATAATTGGATTCAACGAATTTAAAACGCGGTGTATTGCTCGAATTACTGCTCGCTTTTGCGGCATACGCTTCGAGACAGTCCTGCGGAGTCGCTCGTCGTCTCTATATTCGCCGGTAAGTTGATAATACGCTCCGATAGGATCGAGGCTCATATCATCAAAAGTCGGCAGATTATCGACGTTAGCCGAAACACTGGTATCCGGAACGAAATCTGCAAGAAAATCGCTCGTCTCCATATTGGGATGACAAGTGGTTTTAAGCAGCGGAGTATGCAGCAGAGCAGCCAGGCACTCAACGCCGGTAGACTTACCGTAAGATGTAGGGCCTCGCCCATAAACTTCACCATCGGGCGTACAGCATCACGAGAATGCAGGAACCGACGGCAAACTTCAGTGTTTCCTCCGAACAGGAAAATCATCTTTGAACTGGGGAATCAGTTTTTTCTTCTTCTTCCGACCAATTCAAAGTCTTCACATATTCTTCGAACTCCTTTTTTGACTGTGCCGAAGGTATTATCATCTTTTGAAATAGGGCCTGTAGCGGCTCCTCCAATGTTGAGGATCTTAGGCGTTCCTTGATTGACCGCGACAAAAACCGCTTGCCTTTTGAAGATCCGCCACATTCAGAGGATTGATATTCATCTGATCCTGAACCTTTAGAACTCCGCGCTCCGCAACAGAGACGATGTTCTCTTCAATCAGCTTATCTGATCTGCATCATTGCATTCAGCTTCATGTCATCGGTCGTTGCCTGCTGTAATCTGTAATGGCCGATTCGATAAACGGCATCGGTCGTCCGCTAGGCGAAAAGATTGCAAAGGCGACAATCGGGGTAAGCAGCGCCATCATCTGGGCAAGCGTCGTTTTGTTATTGACCGTTAACTGTCTATTGTACATGTCACCAATACCGGAAATGGCAGAGAGCGAGCCGTTCAGCGGGTAATAACGAACTGCATACGTAATACCCGTGATGTTGTCCGTTACCTCTGCTGCAATGTCCGTATAGACATTTCTGATTCTTGTTCTCCGCCATGCAGAGCACCGATATCTCGATGTCTTTAACATCATCGCCGCAGTTTGGGTCAATCATCTTGATCGCGGCGATAGCAACAGCGAAGTTGAAAGAGCCGCCTCGCGTTCGATCGCCTAATATGGGAAACCACTTAGGAACTTTGTATCCTCCATTACGAGTTACGGCTGAAACGTTAATAATTGTGCATCATAATATTTTTCCTCCAAAAAAATAAGTTTGATTGTTTTCTACACAATAAGAAAATCTGACTATTTTGAACGGTTTTCCGTCTGAACTAGACTTTTTGTACTCCTTTTCTTCCGATAAAATATATATAAAAAAAGACAGCCTTTCTCAAAGAAACTGTCTTTTGTTAACTTTATATAAAAATGCGGCAGAATACTTCCGTCCGCTGTCTTCTTATTGCTTATTTGTATTCTACAACTTTTTTCGACTATGTCAAGGTATCTAACAGATTAGAAAGAAGAAACCGACTCAAACGAGTCGGCTTCTTGTTTTAAGAAACAGGCAGGAATTCTCGGTTACTTATATCCGAGATGGAAGCCCTCGTTTTTTTTCCTTCCTAAATAACGAAATTTTCGATAATTTCTTGCAATTCTTTTGGGCGAGCAGGTATTGCTTACCTTTGCTCCCTGCCAAGTTCCCTGCGTTCCGTTGATGCCGTTCATGATTTTGATGCCAATGCCTTTACCATCACTGTCCTCAACCCATGTATGCAGATTCTTGGAGTAATCATCCAGCAAGATAAACGTTTTGTTATCGCCCGCCGCCGTATGAGCTACTTGCCATTTTGACTGATCGCATCTGCAAAAGAGTCTGTGATCTTTTCCGATTTCCGGCAGATATTGGTCTATCCATCGATTCTTTTCGTCTACGGGATCACCCAATGTCGGCATATACGCACTTAGCGTAAATACTAGATAGCCAACACTGATCAAGTATCGAACATTTTCGACCATCTTGCTGTATGCGGGCAGCGCACGGAAATAGCCCGGAGTGATCAATTCTTCCGGCGTTGTCGATGGGATCAATGTGCAAGCGTGCCATCTAAATAATGAATAAAACGACTTTGTTGCGAATGCCTACTGGCGTAATACGCTTATTCCAAGCCAAAGCAGCTTTTTCCTTGGATGGATACTGCTTGGTATTCACACCACACTGCATACACTCTACATACCATGTTCCGTGTGTGTACCTATATTTCAGTCGAGCTTCACCGTCGCAAAATGGACAGTTCTTAACTTCCATATGTATTCCTCCTTAAATTCGGATTTAGCGCCTCCCCTCCACAAGAGGAGGCGCATTGAATAGTTATAACATTTCTGGCAATTCAATCGGATATTCGAAAATTTTCCAATCCCAATTGTTCCCCCAGAAGCATCATTGACCCATGCCATAGTTTCCGAACATCCGCCGTTTTCTGTTTCAAACTCATCAGATTCTCGGATTTCCTGACGAAGTTTGACCAACCGTTTCTGTTCTTCGTTTGACATCGGAGCATTGATTTCGCTGGGATTATCCAACAGCTCTGCCATTCGCATGAACTGCAGAAACATGGCGTCTTCTGCTTCTTTTTTTTTGGGTGTTGAAGAACATTGGCTGATGAATTTCTCGTTCAACCGTACGAATGAGTTCAAAGCCCAGCAATACGCAGTTTTCGATCTTCCATCCATCCGGGCCACCCTTTTCATCAGCCATTACGGCTTCAAGCCGCACGCCCATATCCGCGCGATCAAGGCTGCTGCCATAGATGGAACAACCGCCCATATTAGCCTGAAACGCCTTATTGTCCGGAGCTGATTTCGTAGGTGCGAGATTCCTCCGAATACGGGTCTGTAAAACTGTCCTCAGTAAAACAGATCCCGCGCGGCCAAATGTGTTCTGGGTCTACTTTCCTCATACTTTCTGAAAATGCTACAAAGTGTTTCGTACTTCATAATTTCTCCTCCTAAAAAATTTTTAATTTAAGCAATAAAAGGAAAAGACAGATTCCCTGATTTCTCAAAGAATCTGTCTTTGTTTACTATATAAAAATACGAACAGAAAAATCTCTGTCCGTTATCCTCTTATTGCTTGACCTTATTTTACACCCATATACTCTTGTCTGTCAATAGTCATGTTCGTTGGGAAGCAACGAAAACCGCCCTATGAAAGGACGGCTGTTGGATTATTTTGTTGGCGCTTTATCGCCGGCATGTGCCGGTCTTCCGTTCATCAAAATTTTTGAACCTACCGCAAAAGAACAAACGTCCCACATTCGTTTTCCCTGCAACTGTTTGCGCTTGCTTGTACGAATAAGGCAGGTCTGCGTGATGATCGGTTTGCCTTTTTTCTTGCACACGAGACGTCCAAGCGAGTAGCCCCAAACGCGGGATTTTTGCCATTCGGTCACTTCGCCAAGAATGATGTCGTGTTTACCTCGTTTCCAACAAGATTCGTATAATTTGCGTGCAGCAATGACAAAGCCGATTGCAAAAACCAGAAAGACGCCTAAGATAATTTTCCAAACCATATATCTGTTGCTCCTTTTTTAACTAATCTCCGTAATTTTCTCCTCGCAAGAACCGAAATACGCCCGTCTGCGCATCACAGATAATCGTCCTGTCTTCCTCTGATGACAAAGGAAAGCGTGGCATGTATCGAGCTCGCAAGCCTCCCTTGATCACGTCATACTTCACATTGTCGCTATACCAAACATCGCCATATTCTCTTACTCGGCGCTGAAATCGCTGCATATATGACATGTTTTATCAACCCTCACTTTTTCGCTGTTGCTTTGCCTTTGACGGGCTTATTATTTGCTTTGTTTGAAATCTTTGTTGTCTTCTGAGATAGGGATTTTTGTTTTGCTTTGGTACTGCCTTTTGCCTTACCTTTAGGCGCAGCATCTCGCATTTTCTTAGGACCGACAGAATAAGTAGCGAGATCCCATATCATTTTTTCCTTTGAACTTATCTTTTTCGTCCTTGCGAATCATGCAAGTCGTTGCTTTTTCCTACGTAGCCTTTTCGGGTATACTTGAGCGTACCGACGACATATCCGGGACACCAGCCTTCTGCCAACTAACTACTTGCCCGAGCACATCTTCGTGGCGACCGTTTTTTGCGACACATTGCGCCAAAACGCAATGAACCATATATCAGAACTCCCAAAATCACTATGACGGATAATATTGAAATTTTTCCAAACCATGTATAACTTCACACTCCGATTAAAAAACGATAATTTCTTTGTTTTTGTACGTTTTTCCGTTCGTACAAGAAACGAAGCAAATCCGCTTTTTGAGCACAGGGAAACGTCGAAACATCTCCTTAATTGGTACTGGATTGCCTAAGCGAATCCCCAGACACTGTCAAAACTTCGCCGGTTTTGATATGAATTACGCGGTCGCCTGCGCAAAGTCGTTTACTTTTTCTAAAAAACAATATCACACCGCCTTTACCCTTTTATATGAGAACAAATGTTCCGCTCTATTTATATTATAGCGACAAAGCTAAGCGCAGTCAACAAAAACTGCCTTCTGACAGCAAAATACCCGTCTCAAAAAGGACGGGTATTTTGTTTTTCTTAACGATAGCAACAATGTGCGAGCATTTTGTTCCAATAATCGAAGCGATCTCGCATGGAAACGCCCCTTCTTTTCCAACTCGCGCAGCAAAATCTGCTGTCCGTTTTCGTCGTGCATGAGGCCACGAATGGTGTCTTCCTTGTCGTCGAGATACCATCCTTCCGGATACTTTTCCGGTTCGCTGATACTGCTTGGTGGTAGACAAAAATGCCGCCATCCTGCTCATGCAATAATCCGACTTCGATGCATTTGTCGATGATTTCTTTTTGCAAGAATGTAGTACATAACTTATTCCTCTAATGGGCGAGGATCCAGCTCCCCTGCCCTGAACAATTTGTACAGGTTTAATTCTGCACGCAAAATGCGCCCGCTCGCTAACATTCTGCCCAAGCGCAGCTCTTGCACATTCCCCTGTTGGTAGAGGAATACGCGGTATCCTTTCTGAAGCAGGTTGGTCTGAAGGAAGCACATCTGTGTTGTTGCGATGTTCTTGCAGCCTTGCTCCAGGAGTTGCTTAGTGCGGGTGTAGTCGAGGGCGATGCCGGTTGGAAATCCGTTCTTCGGTCGATTAGCGTAGAACGTGATTTTCTTTTCGTAGCTACTCACTTTTTCTATTTCCTTTCTTACTGCCGGCTGCGATCGCTGTGTGTTTGTACCACATGGCGTACGGATATTTGTCCTTCATCGCTTCCGGAACAGCGACTACCGCACGTTTCCTGCCATCGATGTCCGTATACAGGAATGTACCTTCCTTTGCTTCCTCCATTTTGATAAATCCCGCAGGAACGGCGAATACAGCGCGATTGATGAAGCTGCCACGGCAAGACACGGTCGCCTTAGAGCCGTCGCTGCGCGTGATGGAAAAGAACACCATCAACATACTGCGGATCGTTCTGAAACCCCGGAGCAAGGTCTGCGGGCTCATTATCAGCGAGCTGAATGACGCGGTAATAGCACCAGCTACCGAGTACCTGATACACAAGATCGATGGAGTAAGAACCGGCATCGATCATAATGGTGCACGTTGCATCATCTTCGAAGTCTGTATTCTGTTGATATGCCTCTTCGGCAGCCATATGGCAGGCATAATGAAAAGCCTTTTCTGCGGTGTCAAACAGCATCGAAATAGGCTCCTGGTCGCCATTGGAATATGCGATTTTAATTGCAAACATAATATATCTCCTTGGTGGTATGACGAATCTTTACCTTTCGTTCCTAATCGAAACGACTGATACAATGTTCTCGTAGCGTCTCCCTTACTGAAACGGACGCAGCGACGGAGGGGCAGGCTGCCAGTAAACAGTGATTTTCTCATTGTATTGCCGCTGCTGATGCCTCAGCCATAACTGGACAATCATACGAATATCCTCTTGCTCGAATTCAGGCAGAAATTTAGTTTCCCAAATGCGATCAAACACTGGCCGTTTGGCATCTTCTCCAATAGCTACTGCAACCAAGATTTTTTGACCGATTTTTGGCAGGCTTCCATTCGGATCGAGGATATCCCAATCATTTGCGAGACTTTTTGCCATTTTTTTTTCTCCTTTCTTTTTCTAAAAAAAAAAAGACAGACTCCTTTGAAAATTCAAAGAATCTGTCTTTCGTTAACTAAATGGTGAAACGGGCATACTTGTTGTGCACCCGTTGATCTTCTTATTGCTTACTCTTATTGTACGCTTAGTCGAGGATTTTGTCAAGAGCAAGCACCTTTGGGGCTATATTTGGACTTCCGTCACTGAAGTGACGGATTCGCACGCATAAAGCGTGGCCTGCCAGAAACATGGCATACATCTTACGACATATATCAAAGAATCTGGGTTTAAGCTTATCCTTCGTTGAGAGAAACGCTTGATGCACATCCTCCCAGTGGGAGTTTCACCAGCCTTCTGTACCGAAGTACAGAAAGCTGGCAGTGCTAAGGCGACGTCGATGCCTTTTTGGGGCGATGTTCCCCTTAGAATCCTACGCTTGCAGGCAGCCAGTCATGGCTGCTCTGCAGGCGTTTCTTTGTTTGTTCGTGCAGTGTCAGAAACTGCGGAAAATCTTTCTTAATAGATTGCTTGTTATAGGTTACCAAATTCTTGTTAAGGTGTGCTAACAGGAATGCGGAATATAGATCGCGCTGCACTACGGTGCCATCAGACAACTTAGCAAAGCGTTCAGAAAGTTTCTTCTTGGTGTAGCTTTCATCTGTATGGTCAAACTGCGATGCTTTCGTTGCAAAAAGTGCTTACTCTGACAACTTGACCATTGTAGCGTTTCGCTTTCTGCTCCAAGATAGCAAGAAAAGCCGCAGGAGCGCAGCGACCCAAAGATTTGCCAAAACGTTTTTTACTATGTATCCTGCCAGTTTTGATGTTTACCTTTGTATCTTTGCTGCGTTTTTGCAATGCTTTATAATTCATATCTTCTACATAGAAGATGTTGCCGTGCGCAAGCAATTCGTTTACAAAGGATGTTATGCTCCGTCTTGCGAACTGTCGCAATTTCCGGTGCATGTCTCTCAGTTATAGCGTAACCTGAAATAGTGATTGCTGTATCGCCATTTTCGTATTTGCTTGCGACCGTTCGTTCGTTTGAGCCGTTTGATCGTGCCGTTCACATTAAAGTATTGCGGGTTCGTAGCTCTGCGAGAACGGCCCATCGCACGCTGAATACGTGCAATCGTTTTAACCAAACCGTTGCGGAGTTCTGTTACTGCAGAAGGCGCCTAACACACGCAAATCACAGATGTCTGTACCACTGATCGCAAGCGTCTGAGTGCCTATGTCCAAGCCGACCTTGCCGTTCTCGCAAAAAGAATGTTTGATTGCACCGTACTTGTCGCATTTGACAGGTGGTTCATCGGCAAGAGCGAGCTGCACGAAATATCGCCATCTGCCATGAACGATATTGCGTTTGATAGCGCAATATTTTATTTGATGCTTGAGTGCTTCCTGTTGATAGCGACCGGTATTGCCCTTACGCACCGAAACGGGAATACGCTTTCCGCAAAATTTGATATAGGGCATAGTATCGTTCACGAAGATGATGCCGGTCGCATTGCTCTTGGCAGCAAAACTGTCAAAATCATCAAACCTTTGTAGTGTACAGCTTTTCCGTTTTTGTAGAAGAATTTCTCCCAAGCACTCCATACGCGAACAGCAATCTTTTTTGTGCAATAGCCGAGTGCAGATGATAATACTTCGCGAAAGGCTTGATTATCTTTTTCGAATGAAGCACCAGAAAAACCATACCGGGAAAGGAGTTCCGTGCGCTTTATGTAGAGAGCCTTTCGCTCATCGCTGTCTTTTTGGCGTTGCGGCTATATCGAGAAGCAACTGTTTGTAGGCTTTGGTTTTGCGAACCTGATGCCACATCCTGTTTGTTTTCGCAGCAGCCAATTATACGCTTGCGAATAGCGCTTGAAATTATTGTGCAGTACGGCCTCTTCGTGCATGTCGGTTACAAGCGGCAGTGTCAAAATAAAGGTTTTCGTTTTTGATTTTGTACCGTACGGCAAATTAATCACCTTACGCATTACAACGCCCTCAGCATGATACGCATTACATCAAACGGCACATTCAGAAACAGATGACAATGATCGATATGACATTCCATGGTACTATTTTGTTTTGCAAATTTGGCGTACCAGCCTTTAAACATCAACGCCATCTATGGGATCGCGGACAAAACACACAAATGATAGTTTACCATGGAAACGGTTGTTGCGGTTCTTCTGTACTTTTCTTATCATGTATCATATTATATCATATACTTGAACGGTGACATGAATTTTGTGTAGAGTATATGGTGTAATATGACGCCTTTCATCCCACAGCTCACGCAGTGGGCTTTCCCGGCGCAAATCTTGTCTCAACGATAGGCGAAAAATCGCCTGATTAGGTTCGATTACCTCACCAACCATGTATGTTCTTATTTGTCATAAATTTTTCCTTCCTTAATTACTCCTTCTTGTACAAATCTTCCTGGATGACCGCTACATCATAAGAAGCATTCGCTTACAGGACGAACGATCACGGCCGTGCCCTTTTTTACAAAACCAGCATCCTCATACGCCGACATGGATCAAAGTCGAACCTTTTCGCATAACGTAGTATGAACCTAGAAATTATGCCTGTTTTTTGAGCGAAAATCTTTACAGAGGCATTAAAGTCGCTTTTTTTCAACCAGATATAGTCAGGTTTAAACAACATAGTCTTGGCACTTGATTATTGGTCGCATAATTGAAAGTTACTTCTTTCGACCAATAGATTCGGGGATCATGATAGGGATCTATATGTTTCTCCAACAGAGAAGAGAGTTTTGCAGTGATCTCTGGACGCGACATATGCTCACCTCCAAACAGGATATAGTATTTTCTGCATAATATATTATACCATATATGGCGAATTCACTTAAACATTTTCAGAACATTTGTTCTGTCTGCTGTAAACAAAAAAACAGAAGCCGGAAATCCGACTCCTGTTTTTCCTCAAATTTAAGAATTTCGGGGTGAGCTCGTTGATTTTATTGATTGCTCTTCGCGAAAAAGTTAATCCTCCGGTTCTATGACTATCAACATTCGTAGCGCCTTTTTGGTATCGCTTGACCAGCGACGTATTGCCAAACATTGCAACCCGCTCGGGTTGTAAATTATGCCTCAAATCGGCAATCTTAACGCGTCGTGCAAGTTTATTGTTCGAAAGACGCTCTATATATGCAGAATACGTTTCACCGGTTCGGCGAGTTAGCGCATCAATAGCAACAACAATTTCATCCGAATAGTTTTTATCGCGCAAATCATCGAGCGTGATTGGCGTATCCTCAACGACATCGTGAAGTAACGCAACAATGGTTTCGTCTTCGGTGTCCATTTGGTCAGCGACAAATACGGATGTAAAATATATGGTGCGCCAATTTTTGTCGTATTGTCCATGATGGAGCTCTTCGACGAAACGCAGACATTCGATGATTTTGGAGTATATAACATAAATATCTTTTACCTTTTCTGATTCTCCGGGATTGAGTACAGGAACAGTTGCTTGCTGTACATTTTCAATATTATGAGAAAGCTTCTTTTTAGTTATGGTCTCTCCTTATTCGCTGGCTTTAAAATTGTAAACTGGCCTGATAATCCTTTCCACTTCAATGGTATCTGCGATATTGGCAAGAATTTCATCGATGGACTTTATATGCCATTGGGCTTTCATCCAAAGTAGCGCTGTTTACAGAAGTCGTATAGATACCTTCTTCATGGACTCTTCGTAATCTTCCATCGAAATCTGTTCTTTCGCCTGACTGCGACTCATAAGTCGACCGGCTCCATGCGGCGGAACAACCCAATCTTCATTGCCCTTGCCAATACCAATAATGCAGCCATCTCGCATATTAATGGGAATTAACACACGCTCGCCCTTCTTAGCCGAGATTGCACCTTTGCGTACCATATTAGTAGACTGTTCAATATAGTTATGAATAGTCTCAAAGGTGTGGAAATGACAATGCCGGATATCCACGCCAAACAGTTTTTTACAATGGTATTAGCAATAGTGCATCTATTGAGTACGGCGAATCGCTGACAAATCTGCATATCGTGCAGATAATCCTCCCTATTCTGGCCGGTAAGATAGCACAATTCTTTCGGAATGCCTCGCGGAACAGGCTGGTAGGTGCGATTTAACTCCGCAAGTGCCTGCTGAATCTCTTTCTCTCGCTTTTGCGCCTTATAGCGTGCAATAAGCTCCGCTTGCTTCGATGCAAGATCCTGAACGCCATGAATTGATTTAATTGCCATAGCTTGATAAAGCATAGCTACCTGCTTGCCAAGATTACGGCTGCCGGTATGAATAACAAGATACTTATTACCTTCTTCGTCCTCATCCACTTCAACAAAATGGTTTCCGCCGCCGAGGAACCCATGCTACGTTCGAGCCAATCTTTTTTCTCGAAGCCGGTTCCAACAACGTAAATCATGGAATTCAGGGAAATCCACTAAGACGGTATCACGCACAGATCGCCCGCTCGGAATATTTTCTCGGATGATGCGATCCAACTCCGCGTAATCAATATTGGCAGTTCCAAGCTCAACAGTGAGCATGCCGCATCCGATATCTACGCCTACGATATTCAGGATAACCTTTGTCTCCAAGGTCTGCCGTAAAGCCAATAACGCAACCCGCACCGGCATGAACATCTGGCATAATACGAATCTTACAGTCAGCAAAAAGCAGGCTGCTTAACAAGGGTATATATCTGATTGAGTGCTTCATACTCAATGTTTTCAGTAAAAATTTTAAGATTAGACATAAAAGTTTACCTCCTTTGGGCGTTCGCATAATTAATTTCCTTTGGCTTCTTCGAGTTGATCGTATGCCATCTTTAGGCCCAGCCAAAATCCGACAGCGTGGTGACTGTAGACATCTCCGCAGTCGGAAAGCCACTCCACCAATCGCCGAAAACCTCATTGAGGTTGTACTTACTGTCAAGTACGGCAAGTTTAGCATGCCAATCATTATGGCTCATAGCTTCGTTTGCTGCTTCGATAGCAGCTTCAATAGCCGGATACATCGAAGTGTCTTCATCCTCAAAATTTTCTTTGATGGTATTACGAATGCTTTCTACGGCAACATCCGAATCAAAGTCGATACCACTATCATTAGCGCAGCGAAGTTTACTGAACATATAGTCCATGCCGTAATGCGCCAAATGCTTCAGTTCGGCTTTTTCGGTAAGCTGGTAAATGGCATCTCCAGCATCTCCAGTGACAGAAAGATAATTTCTATCAAGAATGTACCGGATGGCAAAAGACACCGGTTCCGGGTTTTCGCCAGTCGATTACTGTGATCGTATTACCTTCCGCATCGACATAATCGCGCAGAGTTGCTTTGTGATTTGCAAACCAATGTTCGCGAATATCCTGAATCGTGTTTTCCGTAAAATAGCCATAATTTCGTCTCCTTGTTATGGTTCCGAGATTTTTCCTCCACAATGCGTTTCCAAAACCTTAGGCTACTTCGTGCTGGCGTTTTTACAATACACAAACACCCGCACCGGAAGATTCGCGTATCCTTCCGTGTTTGCCATAAAACCACCTCCTCTATAGAAACCCGCCCTTAAAAAAGAGCGGGGATAATTACATCCTTTTTGGGGTTAACAGACGCACATCTCCTTAATTTTCGATTTTCTTGCCGCATTTCCTACGCTGGCTTTTTGCATCGGACTTATGTTTTGCCCACTGTGCCCCAGCTTTGCTGTTCTTCCAGCAAGCGTGTTTGCAGTAACGAGCGAAGTATCTGCGTTCCTTCACCTCCCAGATATCATCCGGGGCTAACTTGCGCTGTTTGATGCCTGCTCGTACAAGCCCTCCATACTCTCTCCGTAATCCGTTGTCTTGCTGTCCTCAATTAAGCTGCGATGCACGTGAATCACATTTCCATGATGCAGGCGTTTTGCACCTCTCACCACAAGGTTCCTGCCGGAACTTTCCCGGCATTTAGGTTTGTACCATTTGTGCTCCTTGGCTTCATATTCCGGGTATTTAATATAAAAATTCAGTTACACGAGATGCGTACGAACTATTCCAATCAATATCCCATTTACGTACATCGATGCAGCGATCGTCACCATCAAAGCACCATATATCGGCGCAGATAACGAACGCGTTTATATTCCGGAATATCAGGGAATCCGGGACGCAAATATAGACGCCGGTACGTTCCCAGCGCACAATTGTCGTTGCCTGTCATGTTAAGATCGTCGAAGGTTACCTTCTCGCGACGATGGTTTAAACTTTCCAAGCAACCGCAGTAGCTCGCTGGGTTTCATACTGCCGGACTTGGCCGGTTTGTAAATCGACAATCTTAAACATGACTTTGCCTCCTGAAAAATTTTTTCGTTCAAGTGTGATACTCGATTCACGAGCCACTTTGATAATTCCGTTCTTTTGCTCTCCTTTTTGCAATTTCTGCGTCAAGCTTATCCTGCCGCTCACGGGCCATGATCTCGCCCGTTCTTGCCGAAGCAATACCGTAGTCGGACGAAGATCCTTTCCACAAAGAGGGCAAATATTGCTTTTGATATACTTGGTTGCAAGACGCGTTTTCACAATACCTACATGCAATATATGCCGATTCACAATGTGAATAGTGGATGTCATTACGAATATTTGCAGCTCTTTGTATGCGGCAGACGCTTGCTCCCTGAGATGCTTGATCTTCGCGGTATCCTCTTTCAGTGCTCGAAAGCGAACAGCTAACTGGTCATACCACCTCTGTCGTTGCGCGTTGATGTACCTCGGCTTCTTCCTGGCTGTCGCAGATAGGGACCATCAAGCGTTAACGAATTTTCTGGCTGAGCCTCCAGCCTTCTCCTCGATCTGGGCATGCGCAGCGTAATTATCCCAATCCCTGCTGCACCTTTGTTTCCCTGATCGACGTTTTCCGGATACACCTCATGCATGATGTTGTGTCCCATATTGTTTTTCCTCCTTAAAATTTTTTTGTAATAAGAAAGACAGATCCTTTGAATGTTCAAAGAATCTGTCTTCTGTTTACCTTATATCCTGAGCAGCAAAATTGTGCTTTCTTTTCTGCGCCCTATCCTCTATTGCTTGACTATATTTACTCCTATATGTCGGTAGCCTATTTAACACAAACGAGAGCAAATATCCGCGTGAGGATCAGCCTTAGGCGTTTTCGTCAGTCTCTTCCGAACCCCGATGGACTCGTTCGGTATGCACGAATTCATCTGGTGCACGCAGCCGATAAACACGACCTCGTGCCGCTTCGATGCAGTTCTGTATGCGATTGATCCTCATCCACGTCGATTCCGCCAATAAAAGCTGATACAATTTTGAAACCTGCAATAAGTCTTTCCAGAACCGTCGTTCCAAAACGAATTTCGCGAAAACGCTTATAAAACGCTAAATGTCAAGGTATCGAGTCGATAATATTCCGCCACTCTTCTTCATCATTTTTGACGTTCAAGCTCTGTGATCTTTTGGAACTTCTTTCTGAATGCATTGAGTTGCATAGCAAATTGTGCTTTTCCAATGTAGAAAGAGTTTCGAGCATGAGCTGAGCATACTGACTATCGCCAATATCATGACTCCGACGCAGCCCTCATGAACAGATCCTCTTGCTGTCGGGGCTGGCCCTTTCGTTGCCGGCGGCAATACTCCCCCCTTCTTTGCAGAACGGGACGCATAGTTCTTCGCCATATGTCTTTTCCCTTGGAGGCAATATTGGGGCTTCGATACAAGGCGACTTAAGCATTTCACGAGCAGTTGGGAACTCATCCATATTCATCGTTGTTTCGATAGGAATGCTTTTACTACGCTTTCTGTCGGCACGATTTGTACTTCTGCCAGTTCCTTTTCGGCTCATTTTCATCTTTTCCAAAGCATTTGCTTTGATCGCATCTTCTACCTTGGATATGAACTTGCTCTCACTGATGCATTGCATGCCCTTCAGTTTATGCAGCCGATATATGCATTCCCTTACTCATGTCGGCATAAATGACCGGCGGGGTTTTATTTTGGCGATAATCGCACATAAATACCTGCTTCTCACTTACATCGAGATAAGTAAAAAAGGTACACGGAGGACCCGGCGAGACCTTTGCAATATAGTAGTTTTGAGGCATAGTTTTCTCCTTTCTTGTCTTTTTAAGCAACAAAAAAAAAAGACAGACTCTTTGCTTACACAAAAAATCTGTCTTTGTTTACCTGATGATAGGGTTATTCCTCAAAGGGAATATTTCTTCTTATTGCTTGGTTTTATTGTACGCCCCAAAAACCAAATGTCAATCCTACTTGATCTCATGTACGACCGCTTGCGGTTTTTGTCCTTGCAGTTGACGCGAATCTCATCGAGCTGACGAGCTTCCAAATGTCTGTTTTCCCCCTGTGCCAACCCAGAAACGATGGACATGGCCTCGGCGAATATGAGGACACATGTGCCAGCCCGTGCGGGGAAACGCATTCCTTGTACTTCGTCTGCCGAACTGTGCGTTCTGTGACATCATATACACGAGTGGAGTTTACAGGCAGCGAGTAGCCCTCTCGAAATTCCCCGATTCTTCTATTGCTACGTTGCCAACGTTTTTCGAACGTGTAACAGAAACGGCATTGCTATCTGTCAACATTTTTGGTTTGCGCTTTTTCCTGCTTATTTTTCATGGTAAGCAGGACATGATATATAAATGGGCAAAATTTCGTCCACATATTTCTGCTGTACGCTTTTGAGATGCAATATTTTCTCCATCAGATGTTTCTATGATTATGTGTTCAGCAAGAAAAGCCAGATTGCAGATTCCTACGCCCTTAAACCCTTGACAGAACATATACCCCCGGAACAATCTCGTTCTCATCGCGCATTTGCTTATAGAATATCAAAATGTAGCCATTCCCGTTTTTCCGTATTAGAGAATACCATGCACTTTGATGGTGCATAAGCGAACAGACTTGTATCAATAGCCGGATTCAGCGCTGTTTTTATACTTTTTATAGCAGGCCACCGACACGTCCGTTGTGTACTGATAAATCAGCAATACG